>BNJT01002522.1_pt1 | contig 86787 bp, 131 predicted proteins | sample 8540491 | NCBI WGS metagenome assembly BNJT01 (sample SAMD00202455, study PRJDB9452) | human saliva metagenome | host: Homo sapiens | reverse complement strand
CCACCGACGGCCGCAACGCTTTCGACGACGCAGTTTTTCCGTCACCGATTGCTAGCATTGACCTACGAAGCGAATTGGAAAAGTACAAGTTCGATTCGCTCGCGGTCTCCCCGTCGGCGCCGACCTTGGACTCACCGCCGATGTCACCCTCGCTTGCAACTATGTGACGGGCATCGCCCCCGTTCGCACCGCTGATTCCGCCCCCTCGTCGCACTACTGACCTCAGCGGGTCGCCGCATCGCGCGCCCAACGCGCCCGGCCTCCACGTGCTAGAGAGGGCACCGACTCGTCGTGCGATAATAACCGTTTCAAACCGAGCACACACCTCCGCGCTTGGCGGGTCGTCCCTCCTTGTTCCGCAAGCGAGCGACGACCTGCCCCTACGTCTGCGCTTTGCGGTATCGTCTTTCGCGCCTCGCAAAGGCTTCGTCCGCGAGGGTAGAGCGAACGCCCCTCGCTGGCCTGCGCCGGGCATACCGCGCTTCGCGATCCACGCACCGTGAATAATGGCGTATCGCACCGCCCCACTCAGAAGGCGGGGAAAGAGACCACATCGCGCAACTTACCCGCAACCTCCACGCGCGGCAACGATCCCACAGCACAAATGATTTTCTGCTGCTTACGTCGATGCAACTCATTAGATATTCGTAAATTCGCACCAAATATCGAAATACAAAAGTCTATGATGACAGCAAAACGAAATACATGAAGCCTTCAAACGCTTCTTCGAGAGAACGGTCACCTCATCGTTCCTCCGCCCCCGATGGTGATCAAGGACGATCCACGCTGATGTTCACCAATGCGGTGTGAATCAGATTCAGGACATCATTCTCGGCAACGTCGAACCCAAGAGCCGCCGCATGACCGACTCGCGAGAAATGTCTGCGCGTGAGCTGAAGCACAACGACCTCGAAGAGGTGGGCCACGACACCTACCACCACGATGTTCGAAATGCTGGGCAACTGGTCGTTTGGCGACTATTTCAAAGGCGCCATCACCTTTGCCCTACAATTCCCTGGTCAAGTGCTCAAGATCGATCCCAAAGACCTGTACGTCACGGTCTTCGAAAGGCGACAAACGCGCGGTTTGGAGCGCGACGACGAAGCAGCCGGCATCTGGGAACGCTATTTCCCCAAAAGACCCACATCATCAACGGCAACAAGCACGACAACTACAGGAGATGGGCGACACGGGTCCTTGCGGCCCTTGCTCAAAATCCACGTCGACAACCGCACCGACGCCGAGAAAGCCGCTGTGCCGGTGCCAGAGCTGATGACAAAGACAACCCCTTTGTCATCGAGATTTGGAACCTCGTCTTCATGCCAATACAACCGCAAGGCCGACGGTTCGCTCGAGTTGCCCTGAAGTCATCGACACCGGCATGGGCTTCGAGCGCCTGGTGCGTGTGATGCAAAAGGCAAGACGTCGAACTACGACACCGACGTGTTCCAGCCCATCATTCAGTAAAATCGCCGAGCTCTCGGGCTTCACCTACGGTAAGGACGAACCGATCGACGTGGCCATGCGCGTCATCGCCGACCACCTGCGCGCCATCGCCTTCTCCATCGCCGACGGACGAGCTGCCCTCCAACGCCAAAAGCGGTTGCGTCATCCGCCGCATCCTCCCAGCCGCGCCGTGCGTTATGCCTACACCTTCCTCGGTCGTCGTGACCCCTTCCCTCCTGTCACTGCTCGTGCCCACCCTCAGTGCAAAGAGATGGGCGGCGCCTATCGAGCTGCCGCACAGCAGAACTCATCACCAGGTGATTCGCGAAGAAGAAGAATCCTTCCTCCGCACCCTCGCCACGGCATCAACCTTCTGGAAGGCGTGATCGAGCAAACCAAAACAAGCGGTCGCACTGTCGTCGACGCAACGCAAGCCTTCACGCTCTTCGACACCTACAGTTTTCCCCCCTCGACCTCACGGAACTCATCTGCTCGAAGCCGGTCTACCGTCGACGAAGCTGCCTTCAACGCCGAGATGGAACAGCAGAAACAGCGTGCCCGCAACGCCGCCGCCGTCGAAGCCTCCGACTGGGTGACCGTGACGAAGGCGAAGCAATTTTGTGGGTTGGGACTACACCGAATACGGCTGCCGCATTCTCAAGTATCGCCAAGTCACCCAGAAAAACAGACCTACTTCGAGCTCGTACCGACACCACCATGCTGTATGAAATGGGCGGCCAGGTGGAGCGACACCCGGTGTGCTCGTCAACGAGCAGAAACGGTCGAGATCTTCGACACCAAGCGCGAAAACAACCTGCCCATCCACCTCACGCACAGCTTCCCGCCGATGTCTCGGCCGAATTCATAGCCTGCGTTGACGTCGATCGCCGTCGTGGCGCCGAAAAACCAACCACCGCCACGCACCTCGTGCGATCAGGCCCTGCGCGGGGGTCCTTGAGACCACGTCAGAACAGAGGGATCGCTCGTCACGCCCGACGGTTTGCGTTTCGACTTCGCCCACTTCAGAAAGTCACGCCCGAGGAGCTGCGCCAAGTGGAACGCCTCGTCAGCGCGCATCCGCGAGAACCTACCTCTGCAAGACCATCGCGACGTCGACATCGAAGAAGCCAGAAAATGGGCGCCGTGGCCCTCTTCGGTGAGAGTACGGCGACAAAGTGCGCGTCTTGCGGTTTGGCGACAGCATCGGGATTCTGCGGCGGCACGCACGCACCAGCACCGGTTGCCTCGGTCTGTTCCGCATCGTGAGCGAAAAGCAATGTCGCGCTGCGCATTCGCCGCGGTGAGGCCCTCACCGGTCAAGCCGCCGAAGGCGTCTACCTCATGCGGGGAAATCATCCAGGGCGTATCGTCGTTTCTTCAACAATGCCAGGGACGTGCGCGCCGCCGTCGAAAAAGGCCATCGCCGACAATGCCGGTGCGCAAACAAGTGGAAGGGCCGTGCGCGAGCGCGTGTTGCAACTCAAAGCGCGTCTCATCGAGAAAGCCAAGGAAGTCGACGGCGTGAAGATCGTCTCCGGCGTCATTCCCATGGACGTCGATGCCGCCGCGGTCAAAGACCTCGCATTCCAAGTGGCTGGTCGGTTGCAAGACCACACCCTCGTGATTGCTCGGTTCGAGCTTACGACGACAAACCGCTCCTCACCGTGATGCTCAGCGAAGACTTGGTGAGCGAACGCGGATTTGACCCCGGCAATCTCGTCAAGGCTGCCGCACGGCTCATCAAGGGCGGCGGCGGTGGCGCGCCTCACTTCGCTACGGCGGGTGGTAAAGACGTGGCCGGACTCGATGCCGCTGTGGCGCGTGTGCTCGAACTCGCCGGCTTCTGATCGCGCCCTTTTCAAAATTAGAATATGATACAACTCCCCACGAATCTCTTCTTCGCCGGTTCGTGGGGAGGCTTGTTACTAAGGCGCTCAGCAAACGGTACCGACTCGTGCCGATAGAGCCCGCGCGCGCGCTGGCGCTCCATACACACGGGGATTCGCCGCATGGGGCGGGACCAGAGACAGATGGGTCGCACGAATCACGTTGCTCCGAGAGGCGAACGCCCCTTTTCTTATGGAACAAAAGCCTGCCTTGCGCCCCCTTCTTTCCGTACAAACCCAAAGGCGGGTGTCGCTGTCGTGCCAAAAGGCAACCTTATGTTGAGGGACAGCGCCTTTCGGCGCTCGTTCCATAGTCTGTTTCTCGAACACGAACAGAGCATAGTTCTCTTTCGAGCATCTTTAGCTTCGAGAATTAGAGGCGTGTCAAAGGAAAGGATGCGCCTTCGACGGACTGCACGAGGGAGGTATTCGAGTTGAAACGAGACTTGGGAGGAGGCGGCAGAAAAGGCTTTGTATTACAAGTGACAGAAAATATGGACGCAAGACAATACGCAATCCTGGGTTTGGAAAGGCGAGGGGAGCGGAGTATGTTCATTACCGAGCAGGTCCGCGCATATCAAGGCCAACTATAGCGGAGGGTTGGACGGTGCGTTTGCGACTTCGCCCCGATCAATACAACAAAGCGCGCTTGCGCATTCTTTCTGATCCCGAGGTGATCGACAGCGGGAGAAGGGGATGTGTGTCGGCAATAAGCGAATCGGCGATGTGGCCGAGTTGCTTTGTTCTCTACGCCGCAGGAAGTTCTATCGCGTGACGCACACGAATGGTTTTGTGGAGTGTCTCGACGGCAGGCAGGTGTATGTGACGCGCACGCGGTGGACGAATCGGTGGGGCGTGTGGGACTGTTGCAGTTGGCTGACGAAACGGGACTTTGCACGACGAGGAGGGAACAATAGTTTGGCGAAGGAGCTGTACTTGTGTGGATGCGAAGCGAGACAATGACGCGCTTTGGCGCAGTATCTCGGCGCGAAGCGAAAATTGGCGGTGCGTAAAGCTGCCCAAAGTGGTTTATTATCCCTTCGGGTTAACGCAGTCCAGCAGGCCGCGCGGTGGAAGCGGCTTTATGTGCCATCAGGTGAGTATCGTGCAGGGCCTCCTGGTACGGGGAAAACGCAGACGATTCTCAATATCATTGCGAATTTGCTCTTGGCGAGACAAAAGCGAGTGTTGGTGGTGTCGAACAATAATTCGGCCGTGGTCAATGTGTGCCAGAGAAACTCCATAGCGAAGGTTTGGGTTTCGTCGTGGCGCAGTTAAGGAAATGCGGAAAAACAAGGTGGCGTTTGTGCGTTCGCATAAGTTCGCATTATCCGGGCTGAGCGATTGGGCTTTGGCAGATGAGAAGCGGTGAGGAGTTGGCACGACGGGCGCTACAAACGGTGTCGCAAGGGCTTTGAAGACCAAAACGATGCGGGCGCAACTAAAGGCGGAATACGATGCGCTGCTGCGCGAACAACAATACAACGACCTGCTGGGTGGTGAGACCTTGTCGGAAGACGGGAGACTGACAAGGCTTGTCGGGGGCGCAACTGATGAAAGTTGCTCACGGCCTATCGCCAACATGTGGAGCAGGGGACGAAAGGTGGGGGACGTGGGTGCCTGAAATGGGCTTTGACGTTCGGCTTTCGCCTGTTCTCGTTCCTCAAAGGAGAGCTACGGAAGTGATCGCCGGTTTGAGAAGGCTTTTCTATAGTGTGCGTAAGGCGGAGATGAGAGCGCGAACTGGCGATGCGCGAAGAGCGCTTGCAGGCGTTGGAGCTGGAGGTGGCGCTCGAAGCGCCTACCACTTCGTCGCGGCAAATGCTCCGACAAGATGGCCGAGCGTTTTCGGCGGAGGCGCCGTCGGCGGTTTACAGGTGAGCGGCATCAAGGCGAATACCGAAGTGTTTTTGAAAAGAGTACCGGTGGTGTTGAGCAGCACGTACAAGTCGAACACGAACATTCATTCGGACTATGTGTTTGACTATGTGATCAGCGGACGAGGCTTCGCAGGTGGACATCAAAACGGGGCTTTGGCGCTGTCGTGCGCCGCCATGAATGTGCAGTGATCGTGGGCGACAGCAACGGTTGCCCAAATGTAGTGGAGTCAAGCCGATGCGCTGGCCTGCAGGGCGTACGCGCGAGGTATGCGGTGGGGACTGTTACGGTGAGAGTGCAGTTTTTGCAATCGTGCATCGAGGTTTTCCGAGCGCCCACCACGTTGCTGCGCGAGCACTATCGTTGCCATCCGAAGATCATCGGTTTTTGCAATCAGCGATTTTATGACGGCGCACTGCTCGCGATGACGACCGATGAGGGGAGAGCAGGTGCTGCAGGTGGTGCGCACGGTGGAGAGCAACCATGCGCGCGGACATTTCAACCAGCGCGAGATCGATGTGCTCATGCAAGAGGTGCTGCCCGAATACATGGGCAAAGGGAGTTTTGGGCATCATCACGCCCTATCGCGATCAGGCGGAGGCGATCAACCGGCTGTGGGGCAGAGCTGGCCAGTACGGTCGCACGGTACCAAGGGAGGTGCGACACGATCATCGTGAGTATCGGTGGACAATGCGCCGACGGACTACTCGGACGACGCGAACTTACTGAATGTGGCGATTTCGCGTGCCAAGACACGGCTCTGTGTGATCGCCACGGAAATGAGCTGCCAGAGGAGGTAACTTGTCGCAGTTGATCAAATTATATTCGGTACAACAACTTCGAAGTGCGAAAAGTAAGTTGCACTCTGTTTTGACCTGCTTTATCAACGACGATTCTGCAGAGCGGTTGAGGTATCAAACAACGCATTTGGCTGTTTCGGGCTATCTTTCCGAGAACTTGCTCTACGATGCTTTTGCAACAAGCGTTGTCGAAAATGGGCGCAGCAGCGCTTGCGGTTGTAATGCCACTACCCGCTTTCGAAACTGATCGCCGACTCTGCACTTTTGGACGCGGAAGAGCGTGCGTTTGTGGAGAGTCCTTTTTCGCCCCGTAGACTTTTTGATCTACAATGCGATCACGAAGCAACCGTTGCTGCCGATTGAGGGCTGAACGGTTGGGGCTTTCACGCCGGAAATAGCATTCAACAGCACCGAGATGCACTGAAAGATGGCTTACTGGCGAAATATGGTTTGTCCTGCCGCATTTCGACCACAGATCGCGTGACGGTGGAGGTGCTAAAAGGAGCTCTTGGCGAAACGTGGGTTGGTGGATGAGTTGCAAAGGACTCGGGACAGAAAGAGTAGTGGAGTAATGAATTTAGATGGAAGCTACGCATTAGCGTCGTCTAATTGAGCCCAATAAGAAAGGTAGGATGGAAACAACAAAGGATGAAATTTATAACAGCAGAAGTTCACAGTAAGATTCTTAACCAAGCATTGTTTGATGAGATTTCAAAAGGTGAAGTTCCTCGATGGGCAGTTGAGGAAATTCCATTGGTAGCAGGTATAGCAGCGTTGAGTTTCTGCAGCGTTATTTCTGCGATGAAGAAGTTTCTTTTATACCTTGCATCAATGCTCAAAGGGTTACTCTTAGATAGTGAAGCTTACTTTCGAAAGATTTACTCATCGATGAATGAGAAAAGGCTATTTAGTTGTTTTGACCTTCGTTGATTTCGATGATGAAGTGGATGATGTCGGTTTTTGTATCCCCCAATTTGTTTTTCAGCACCTCTTCTACAGTTGAATATCTGGCTCTCTCTTTGTGAAATTAAAGATAGTAGTAAATTCGGTACCATATATGCCTAATACTTGAAAAGAAGAGAGTGAGAAGTCACCGGACGACCACAGTACAAGGAGGAATAAACACGGATCGGATCTATCTTGTAGGCAAGTGATGGGTAGCGAAACGTGTGGAGCATTGAAATAATAGGTATATGTGTGGCTCCCAAGTTCTTAAACTTGTGCCTATCAAACAACAATGAAGCTTACGACAAAGGACTTATTTCAGAGCTGACTTCGAATGAGGCCATTTCGGAGTAATTTCCGATCTTTGTTCCGTTGTAAGCTTCATTGTTCTTGATTTGGTTTTTGATTTCACCACAAATATAGAACTTTTGGAGCTTACACACGTTTTGGGGACAGTATCAGCAACTGCTGTGGTCCACTCTTTGTGTGTGCAAGACGTAGCCATGTTGTGCGCACGACGCGTGCTTGAATTCGACATGCAGTGGAAACGGAATGCCATGCCGTGCCGCAGAGGAGGGAGGGCAGCGGTGTGGAGCGAAAGGCCGCAAAGCGAAAAATGCGTTTGCGCGTCGCCTCACACCTCCCACCGGTGAGGCGTGCTGTACACCCTCACTCGTTGTGCCCGCCCCCGATCGTCTGCTTCCCGCCCGAGAAGAAAATCGTGAGCATCGAATTTCCGACTGCCCCACAGTTTCCTTTTTCGCCGCGCGGCTTCCGTTTCGTTGCCTGCGCCCGTCCGGCGACCGCGTGAAGGAGAGCCGTGGAGAAACGCTGCTTTACGCGCGTGCGCGTCATGCAGCGCGTGTCCGCTACTTTTCGTTTTTCCTTCACTCCCTTCACCCGGTTGCCGCATCTTGTTGATACATAGTGAATAGGGTGAAAGCTTTTGCTAATTTTCCTTCACCGCGAGCTGCACCCCACTTTTTCACCGCCGAGCGGCGTCGACGACGATTTCGCCCGATTGCCCGCATTCTCGCGAGGGACTTTTTCCCGGAAAGCAGCGTGCTGTCAGGAGAAAGGCCGGACACGCTCAGTGCGTTTTAGATGATGACCTAGCGAGCTGAAAAGTGAGGCACGTTTGCGCGGTCTCTCTTCGAGAAAGCAGCAGTGAGTGTGAAGGTTCTGCAGGAGATGCTCACCATTCTGCTTCGCAATGTGTTGATTACAAGAAGGTTGCAAATAGAGAGGGTGAAGCGGTGAAGGCTTTTTACTGGAAACGGACTGATGCGCGTGCCTACACGCGTGCGCGCAGATTTCCTTCACCTTCACCCGCGTAGGGTTTACACCGACCTTTGTGTGAGTGAGGGACGGCGGCACCGACAGCGAAGTGCCACGTCGTTTGTGCACGCGTCAGGCGTTTGCATTGCGCCGCCCTTCGCGCGGCGAGCGGTGACAGCTTTGGCGCAAACGCTCACCCTGCCCCGAACCGATGCCTTTTGCCGCTGCCGCAATCACGCGGCCTCGCTCGCCAATCTCCTTTTCCGCTCGCGACGTCCCCTTGTCGGCAAAGGAGACAACGTTGAGCAAAAGTTGCGGTTCCGCCGCACGGGCGAGAGGCTATGAGGGTCGGGGAGCGTTCTGTGCACATCGGGACGACGAAGGACTAAAATGGACAGCTGCTGGTGCAGTGGGTTTTCACTAAAATCTTATTGTTCTGCTATTCGTGTATTGCAAAATGTGGTTGTTTGGCGCAGGTTTCTTTACTTTTTACACAGATCGTCTTGTCGCAGTCATCGTGTATATTTGTGCACGGAATGTCATCTGACGGCAACAAATGTGCCCGTTGCAGGCGCGAGCGCCCCGTGGCCCGATGAAAAACAACGACGAGTCGAATTCCGCTTCTCGCCGACGTGCTCATGGCACGACAGTGTGCACTGGATCGACCCTATCGACGAATTAATTCATTACACAGAAAACAATAAAACGTAATCGCTAAGATGGAAAAACCAAATCCCTAAGACGTAAACTCTTCGGGCTCCTATGTGCGTTGCGTTCTGTTTGGGAGGGCTGCCCGTCACGGCGCAGAACTGCTTTTCAATGGAGTGACTTTACCACGACGCTTGTGCAACCCAACAAGGATTGCAACAAGCCGGGTATTACCACCATCCGTTACAGCAACAACATTGTCGGAGTCGACGAAGTGCATTATCAGTCTGGCTCAGGAGAGCGGGCCCGATGGTTTTACGAGACCGACGCGGCGGCTCCGGTGCAACAGGTGAAAAGCGGGAAGTGCGGCCTCGATGGACGGAAAATACCTTACGTGCGCATCACCACCAAGTGTGGCACCAATACGCGCTCTGACTGGTGGGGCATGGAAGCATCAACTCGCAGAACTCGAAACGATCCAACTGAACATCACCACCACGCCCACGGTAACGGTGTCGGTTCGAGTGGCGGTGTGCAAGCTTACTTGACCGGCCCGTCGGGATTCACCGAAGCGACGTTCAAGCTTTACAATAGTGCTGATCTCAACACGCCGATCAGCACGCAGCGCGGCACGCGCCCCTACGAAGGCGTCACGTTCTTCAATCTGTCCAAAAGGCGACTACGTGGTGAAGGCGGACGCCAAACCGGCGTACTCACCCCACGACGGCTTCGAATTGGAAGCACCACTTCGAGCTGTCGGCCGGTGCCACGGTGGGTACCTTCAACCTGATCACCACGCCCATCCATGCCCGTGGTAATTGCCCGGGTGGCGTGAAGGTCGAGGTGTCGAAGGTGAGCGGTGTGCAGAACATCGAATACAGGTGTTTGAATCAGAACGATGAAAGGCCGCGTTGGACACCTACACGTACCCCACTTCTAATTTCCCACACCTTCACCGGTCTGCCCGGTTCGCGGCTTGCTGTGACGGCAACGGAGAAAACGGGTAACAGCACCATGCGCAACACGTTCTATCTCTACATCAATAACTATGGTGGGAACCTCGCGTCGTGCACGGCACGTTGCCCGGCGTGAACGAGAGGCTGGTGGATCTCGTGGTGAACGGCAGTCCGTGGCTTGCCGGTGAAATATACCATACCCGTACCGACGGGGTGGCGTTTACTCCCATTGTGAAGAACAACGTGACCGAGGAGACCACGTGTCGGTTGCCCAAGGGCAACTACAAGGTGACGGCTGAATGGGGTGGTTTGACACAAACCAACACCTTCACCATCTCGGAGGGAACGATGGGCTATTTTGAGCACCAGAAGTTATACACAGGCTCAGGACTCTGTAGAGCCCTCCGTGGAGTCCAATGGTACATTTACATGGCCTGAACTATAATCAGCGCAAAGTTCGGGTGACCAACAATACCACGGGCGCGTTGCGCGCAATTTAAGTCGCCATGAGCAAACGGTTTCGAAAGCCAAGAATCTATTCGGCGAATACAAGCTGACGGTGCGCGATGAGAACGCCATACAGAAATCTCTACGGGCTTCACCATCTTCTAGGTCAATCGGAATCGGACCTGTCGGTCGATTACTACAACACGATTACAGACTACTGCGGTGCCAGACGGTGACGCGTTCCCGTAAAATACGCGGTACGGTGGCATCAATGCGCCCAATCTCCAGGCTTACCTTAACGGAGCCACCTGCGAAGTTTACAAGGACTACGGTAAAACCTTCGTTTATTCGGGCGTGATCCCGACGCTGACAGGCAATGCGGCGAGCTACATCGAAAACGCCGGAGATCGACAGCTATTATCATCCTTCGCATCAAGCCCACCTGTGGTTACCCGTGACAGAACTGCTACTCCGCTATAGGGGGCAGAGGCTGCAACTTTAGTCCTAATTTGACGTTCCGCGGTTGTGGTGGAACGGTACGGACGTGGATCTGCGTGTGGTTGACGCGAAGGACAGGTCTCTCATCACGTGCAAAGTCAGAACAAGGCGACCCGGTGCCGTCGTGGCAGAGTATGCCATGAAAGACGGGGTGAATACCGCCATCGTAGCCAATATGAAGGCAGGCGACTACACCGTGGAATGGTTCCCCCAATGTTCGCCCACTCAGCTCCACACCGACACGCTACGCGTTGAAGACAAAAGTGAGGAGACCAGCCGAAAGTGTGCACTCCGCGCTGTGGTGACGACAGTTCGATCTACATGAACTTACTCTTTTCAGAACGTCAACGCCTGGCGATTTGAGTTGCGACGCAAAAGCGACAATCATCGTCGCGCCGTATGGTTCTACCCACGGTTCGTATGCGAACTTTGCCCGCACCGGCCCGGCGAATACATTGTGAAGGCAACCCCCATTGTGGAGTGCGGTGAGTTGACGCCCGCTGTCTATGAGGTCACGGTTCCGTCTGAGCCCTTGCAGGTCAGCAACTTTACCCAGTCTACGATTGTTAAGAATGCGGTGCCCTACTAGTGAGGGAGCCGTAAATTACTATTCCTATCCCTTGGATTACAGTGAAGTGGCGAGTGTCTATGTGCTCACGGCGCTGAAATCAACAAAGGAGAAGTTCATCCGGCCACAACCAACGCGGGTGGGTGATTACATCCCCGTCACGAAACTGCCGCAGACTTACAAAATCGAATTCGAAACGCCTTGCGGCAAGTTTACCCATGGATTCCCTACAGGGTGACGAGCCGCAAGGATATGCCCAGCTTCGAAACGGTGCTGGGCAAACGGAAACACCTCTTGTAACCAGAGCCTTCATCATGGTGAAATCGCGGCTCCAGACGGCGGATTCCCCGACAAGGCTTCAAAATTGTGCTCTACCGGTACAAGTTGAGTCAACAGCAGTTGGCAGTACGTGCCGATCGATTCGGTGCAGAATACGTCGGCGATCATCGAAAAGCATACCTTCACCGGGCTGGATCCTGCGCCCTATGCCATTCGGTACTACTACAACGGTACGTCCGGTATGTGCAGAATCTGAACACGGGCGAGCAAGGCGGCTGTCGATATCAACCTCCTATTCTCCTTTCAGCCTGAAGGGCACTCGTTTCGACGATCAACGTGCAACCGGCTGAAGAGGAAAGACCATGCGCGTGGAAGTGACGGGCAGCGACGGCTCGTCGCTGCTCAACAAGGTGGTGCCTGCCGATGCGCCGTATATGCTGCAACTGAAGAAGCCCAACACCAGCTTCACGGTGAAAGTGACGAAGATCGACGGTTGCAACGCCGGTCAGTCTGTGCAAAGTTACATCGCGCCGTCTTCGGGCGCGAAGTTCAACACCTACTCGGCACAGGGCAACGAATGAAGTGTAAGAACGACGGTGAAAACGCGATGATTGTGCCCGACGCTCTTCCGTGAGCGTGGATCCAAAATCCGCACACGCTGACCAAAACTTCGGGTACCTGCTCTACACCGATGTGGCCGAAACGACAACACTCTGTGCCGAAAACCTCTCATCGGTCTGGAGGCCGCACGTACAAAAATCACCGGTCGTGCCCACCGTGTTCCTCGACGAGAACAACCAGCCCGTGGTGCGGGATTTCCGATCGAGACGGTGACGCTCTCACACACACGGTGAGGGCTTTACGCCACGGTACGTCCCGACTGCGCGGTGCCCACCGCGCGGCTAGTCCCATCGGTCGCATCGGACTGAACATTGAGAAGGGGTTCCGGCCGCTATCGCGTGTACCTCAAGTCGACCCCCGACGGTCCGCTGTGGCCCAGCCGCGGGAAATCTTCACCGGACGCGTCGGGCAGCAACTACAAGTCAAGCTTTGGGGGCCCAAGGCCTGAAGCCCGGTCACCATTACAAAGCCGACGCGAGCGACAGGTGTATGGAGCGTGACATCCCGGACGCCGAGATTCTCGAGATGCCCAACACGCCGAAGCACACGTGGCTATGGCTACGCTTATTTCTTGGACGAGCGCATAAAGAACAACCCCAACGACACGCGCGACTCGATCGAGGTACGGCATTCGGTTCGATCCCTCCCTCTTCCCAGAACTTCAGACGCAGGTGGCTTATCGCGCCTACGAGGTGCAGTTGGTGGCCAAAGGCCAGCAGCCGGACGAGACTCAGTGGAAGAGCAACGCTGGAGCAACGAGAGCAGCGGAAGAAGGGACTGCACCTCGATAACTACGCCGAAACGTTTCAACAACACCGACGGCTTGATGTGCTTTTCCGACTCAAGAATGCCCGTCGTCTCGACCCGATTCACGGATAACAGACTGATCCACACACAAGCTTTCTCGCAGCAACTGGACGCGGTTGGAAGTGTAATATTAATACAGTGCGGCTGGGCCTTCACCAACGGTGTGAAATTGGCCACGAGTACAACATCAAGGTGACGCGCGCTATCCTGACGGCGCGCGGTGGTGGCAACGAGGACAAGACTTTCCACTCGCGTGAGGAGAGTTTCTGCTGCGGGATCCGGAATTGGAATTCCCGACCGACAAGTCCCACCGCATCGATATGAAGCCGAAAGACTAGTGCGGATCCGCTGTATAGCTCTACGACGCACACGTCGAATGCGATCAACCGCAATTACCCGTACACGCTTGATTATGGCGGCAGTATCGGCGCCGGATCGTGACGGTCGTCTCTTGTCGATCAAGGGTTTGGACGGACCGTCGCTTGCCGATGAAATACTTCGCCCACGAAGTGAACGGCGCACGCAGGAAACGCTGGTGGCTCAGAGTGGTAACTACGTTCCCGATGCTTGGAATGGTCACTTTCAAGCGGCAAGCAGGACAAGACCATGTGATCCGCGTCGTGGAATACGGCCAACCGGGAGACCAATCAGGTGCAGTTGGTGAAATCTCACGCTCAACTACCGCCTGCCTTCGAAGTACACCGTTTACAACAGTTACAAGTACAGTGCAACCACCTTCTGCGGTACCCCGATACGACGCCGCGAAGAAGGGCTACCACAACATGAACAGTGGCTATTCTGTACTATAATACCAGCTGATGGAGCGCCCGCGGTGACCCAAGACACGTATCTCACGATCGGAAGATGACGATTGTGGCTACGCAAAAGGCAGCACCGCACCGCAAGTTTGTTGCTACGCGGGTGACGCGTTCGAATAGCACGCTTTATCGCAACGATTGGCGCGAACTCTTGCCCGATGGCTCGTACGGGGCCGATGCTTACGCGCCGGAAGGTGAATGCACGATGGTGGCGCACACGGATTGTGGCGACATCCCGATGGACGACGACTACATTGGCCGCCCGACGTTGGATCTTTCGCCCACAACGGTAGACGCAGCTTGTGACGGTAAGTTCACCGTTACGCCGAAGGGTACGCTGACCTACCGCGGTAGCAGTTCGGATGTGGAAATCACTTCCGTTTCCATGTCGCAGGTGACAACTTCAACACGACCCTGTAACTGGGGCCAATCGTTCGATACGTACCAGCGTGAGTTTACCCTCATCCTCAATGTCAAGCGTAAGAGCGACGGTCAGACTGTACCGCTGAGCTGGCCTTTCTCGATGAGCAACTACATTCTCGACTTCGACCAGTCGCAATCTTTGAGCATGTTCTGCACGGATTCGGGCAAGGGTATCATCCACATGGCACTGAAGCATGGGACAACCGCCGCACACGTACAAGCTCGACGATGGACGGTACGAAATCGAACGCAAGACGGTTCCAGAGCTGCACAGACTTCATATGGTGCGCTCGGACAACGCTTCCGCATCACGGCTACCGACGCTTGTAACCTGACGTGGATCCACCAGGATGTCCTTTTGCAAGACCCAGCCAGCCATTTCGTCTTCGATGGAGACTGAAACTTCATTCTGCGGTAGGCGATCATGCCAAACTATCAGCTCGTGTATTCCCCCGGTGCGACATATCTGGCATCTGCCTGACGGATCGACAAAGGCGACGTGGAGCTCGAATTCGAAGCTAAGGCGAGAGGGCATGGTGAGTACACCGTGGACATTCACTTGACAACTTGTACGGTGACCTTTGTATGGTAAATTCAAAGTGGGTATTGCCAGCATTTCGAAGCGGCTGGTTTGACTCTCAATCAACAGGCCTGTCAGGTGAACCCGTTGAGTTTACGTTAGATCCTGCTTCCGCAACAGTTGATGGTGTGGCAGCAGATCCCGATGATATTGAGTATCAATGGGGCAGAACTGCAACCCGAACGATCCGAGTCGGGTGGCCATTCCCGATGCAACGGATCAGAACCTCACTTACACGGCTGCTGCCTCGGCGTCTTTTACGTTCGTCGACAGCAGTGATCGGTCAATGTAAAGCCATCAGGTGGACAATCCAAGTTGACTGTGATTCCCCGGTATCAATGTGGCGATGACGCCCGACGAACGAGACGTGGGTGACGATCAACAACAAGGATCCTCATGCTGACAGCAGGTGGTAACGGGTAACCCGAGCCGCACGTACCAATGGCAGCGCAGTGCCGACAAAAGACTCTGGGCGGAACATTGCACGATGAAATTCCGTTCACGCAAACGAAGCGTTTCGGTAACACCGGTTTACTACCGTCGCATCGTTTCCGGCGTGGTGCTTGTAGCATCGAAGGTCAACTGATCACGGCTCGCTTCAAGCAGCGTTGGCCGCGTACCACATCAATCCGCAAGTGCGCCAACGTGCACTGCACATTAAATTACGAAGTCTCCCACACCATATGTGGTCTGACTGAGTAAATTGCCCCATTCCTCAGTTGTTTGTCTCGAGAAAGACAACAGCTAGTGTATGAGCCAGGAGTCCGTATCGACGATAGTCATGACACGGACTCCCTTTTGTTTGTACCTTCAAAACCTGAGTTCGGGCTTATTGCTGTCCGCAAAGTTTTTCTCTCCTATAATGCTGACAGTCCATTGTTGGACTTCAGCTCTTTGGTTTATCTTTTGTTTTTACCTACAAAACATGATAAGCATGGACAAAGGTATCATTTCATCTTTCTCGGCATTGATGCACGGTACAGCTTATAAGCTCTGTTCTCGACAGCGCAAATTCTTCGTATCAGTCAAGAAAACGGTGGAGAACGCTACGCCGTCAAACACTTAGATGCTTTGGCAACACTTGGTCGTTATGCTCTATGCAGTGCTCAAACCGTTTCACCTCGGCGGCTGCGATTCCTTTCATGCTCCGCCCTCCAACTACCATCAGCGGCGAGTATCTTGGCTTTGGACAGAGCTTTATATCGACTATGCCAAGTCGAGGAAATGACGGGGCCGTGTGACGTATGTCACCAAGATGAAGAAAATCTACGGTACGAAACCCTTGGAGGATGATGTATATGACACAGGAAGGGTGAAGGAACACCGCGTGCTGCAAGTGAGCTACCAAACGGGGCAAAGGAGGAGAGGCACCAAAACACCGGCAAGAATCATCACCTACGCTGACCGCAAGAAGTACAGTAAACAAACTGATCTCGCTGCTTACCAATGACATGGAAATGTCGATTCAAGACATCATCGAGATCTATCGCCAAAGGTGGGAGATATGAATTGGCTTTTCATGGGCTCGGAGAATTTTCCCCTCAGATATTTCTCATGCGAGTGCCAATGCCATCAAAATTCAGATTTGGGGTCACATGTCTACGGTGCTGCAAAAGCGGATCAAACGCACTGAGTTTCGACTCCACGATGGTGCATCATGCTCATGTACCACATTGACTGCTATAGTTTCTTTGAGCATACCAGGAAAAGCATTTGGTTGGAAGATCTTTGGATACCCACAATAATCCACCCGCCGCACCTTCACTCTTTGACCTAAGCCATACTTTAGGAATCCGCAACGCCTCATTGATGGGCGTTGTCATAGAAATCGTGTTGGTTTTGAAGTTTAGCGGACAGCAAATATTCAGTCAAAATGTCTTTGTGCAGTACCTCCAAGATGCGAACGTCAATCCTCTTAGATGAAAAGCGTTATCCGACGCCTTCTTGGACTCCGGACTTCGGAGAGAAAAGCTGAGATTTCTTCAGAAACACGGACGTTTCTGCTCAATGCTCCGAAGGAGATACAACCTTGCGTGATGCATCTTTGGAAGATGGGCCAGGGCTTTCTGCCTCGGTGAATGACGAATGGAGAGAAGCTGCTTGGCAAGGCGCAAACTTTCGCAAACAAAGTAGTCTCTCGCTAGGGACGGCGGAAGTTTCACTAGTTCTAAGGGTATTATCAGACTATTCCAAGGATATTCAACACAACACAAGTATCGATTATGGCACAAGAAGACGATTTATGAGCACTGGGAAAGATTACGGACTTTATGAGAGGCATATCCGTACTCTTTCCTCCTCAATCAACTGCTATTGGTTTTTGCTATAGCGCATTCACATCGTGGCACATCACCCCGAAGTTATCGACAAAATCTCTCCTCAACTCTCCAGCGCACTACGGGCTTGTTCTCCCTCCATTCTCTGGACGATTTATGTGTAGTCTTTTCCTGCTTAGGCAATTCGGCGACGTCAAGGAGGAAAAGATTACGGAGAATGATTTGCTCCAGCCTTGCACGAGGGCTTTGTACTCTTTCTTCCTCAATTGGTGGGTACTGGCTTTGCTCTATCTCTGCCTTTGGGGCTGCGTTTTCACGATCTTCTCACCTGCTCTCGGCTATATCAGTCTCTTTGATGGCTGGTGTGGACGAGCCGTCTGCTCAAGGAATCAAATCTGATGGACGATCTCTTCAACCTAGAGAACGAGAGTTTTATGCAGTGAGACCTCCGCTGGATGGTAACGAACACCTCAGAATCTCCCCACGCGCTTCATCACTTCACAGCAAGCGGCGGAACAAAGGATGGATCAACATTGTCAATCCTTTCCGTGCGTCTATAAGGTACTCGGCACACCGGTTCGGGTCAGTCTTATGCCATCAGTGAACAACTACACTGCAAGCAACAGATTGAAAAAGGGTCGTGACGTACATCTATGATTACAAATTTCCTGATCTCCAGAGATTGCCTACAACCACTTGCTCCATCATTTGGAGGCTTATGAAGCTAAAACCCCAATTCTTAGTCATCAACTTTGATGACCCGCGCAAGAGTCACCGCGTAATCCCATCAATCCTAGTTTTGTTGACGACATCTCCGATTCCCATGAGAGTGCTCACACGATTATGCTCAATCTCAAACTGCTCGTGGATTCAAAAACAAGGAGATTTCTTTTGTGGAGTCGCTCTATCATCTTACTCTCTGCTGCCATCATTTGGTTCCTCGAAAATCTACGAGAATGTGCGCATTGCACCTTTCCACACGACATTGAGTTTCAATCGCCCCAATGCACAGATATTTCCATCCTCACCGCTCTATGATGAGTTGGCGAACGACCTTTCGCCCTTCGCGGATGCTTGGGAGGGTGGCGTGTAAGACCAACTGTCAGGGCAGATTGTCAAGCAAAGATGCTGCCTCACGCATGATAAGCCCAGCTCTCTCTATTGCAGTGATGACGGGAGATGACTTTTTCCTCGATATCAATGAACCCACGTGAGCCGAAAGACTCTGGTGGTAGAAAGGCAACAATCCTTGACCGACAGAACGTCAACTCGGCAGCACTTGGACTCTACACCTGCGCATCGTAAAACTCATCAATAAGAAAACAACAACCAAAAGTCGCTCATCATAGACGAGCCACTAAACCATCTACTTCCGTGGCTTGACAACCTCATTGCCAAGGCACGCTCAACAAGGTTGCGTCTGTCTTGGTTTTCAAGACTGCTACAGCTCACGCGTGATTGTCAGGAGATAAGGAGAGTAAGGGCTATCCAAAACAATTGTGGGGAAACGTCTTTTGTGGACAAGTCGGTAGGTGAAAACTGCCAAGACCTTCCGAACGCTTCGGAAAGTCCTTCAGCAACGTCAGCCCTATGACCATCAATCGGAATGACAAGTCAACCTCCATCTCCACGCAACTCGACAGCCTCATCCCTGCTTCCAAAAATCTCCAACCTCACATCAAGGCATGTTTGTCGGAGCCGGTCTCCGACAACTTCGACGAGCGCATCGAGCAGAAAATCTTCCACGCAGAAAATTCGCAGACTCTGCCAAGTTGTTTCAAGCTGAAATGAAGGCATACTCAGCCTCATTCCCATCACTTCGCAGATTTCCAAAACGTTGAAATGACCTGATAATCTCCGGTGAGACTATCGAAGCCACATCGAATGGTGAAGCAGGACATCCTTCTTCCTTTGCTGCCAGCGAGATAGAGCGGATTAAGAATGACCCAGCCCTCAAACATTTGGTGAGGGAGTAGGATCAGAACACCTCACAAATGATAGGTGGACTGCTAGAGGAACGGTGGAAAGTGTCGAGGTTCTATTATTCTGGGTGAAGGCATCGTCCCAAGTGACTCTTGATTAAAAGTTCCCTAGGGATGCAGACACAGACCACAAATCGTTCTTTCTCTATATGATTGTGGATTTATCATTGCGTGCAGAGTGGTCCCCAATCTCATCATAAAGAAACTGTCGTAAGACATTCTTTGAGGTGTAAGAATTTCCAACTCTTACATTGAGTGCACTCAGACAGTCCTGAGTTTACAAAACGGATCCAAGGTGACTTTTAGTTGTTGAGGCCAAGGCAAGCCTCTCATCCTCGGCTTGCAGTTCTTGTTTTCTTGATCTTTTAGCTGTCTGATTTGCACTCGTTGATATCTTTCTTTGTAGCTTCAGCTTCTGTCGTGCTAATATATGCCCACAATCCACCCATAATTCCGAGTACAGGACAAAATGTGTCCACCCCAATCTTTACGAGATCTATCCAATCCATTCTATTTAATTTGATGTTTTTATTTCTACTGAAAGCTTTGTCGGCATCCTTGATATATGTGTAGCTACATCTTTCCTTATATCTTCCATCCTTTTGTCAAGAACTTCATGATTGAGCCTCATCTTATCCTCTCCAAGATACTCGATTGCAGAAAGTACATTTAATGTACGATTTATCTTCAATAACTCAAAGTGATCTGCTGCCGCAAATAGCACATCGAAGTATAACCTCAACTTTCCGATTTCGATGCGTTATTTTTACCATCACCTTATCATACAGTAATGTCTTACAGTCTTTCGACACAACACAGACGATATTGCTTTTCGCCTTGACTGATGGCTTCAAAGTGACGAGCAGCACATTCGAGGCTTGGCATCTTCGGCTCCACGTAGCTGAGATCGTTGCCATTCGTTGCCCTTCGTTTCGGCAATGAAATAGATGTGCTTCACTAGTGCCCTCGTTAAAAGCTATTGCCCAATCCGGGATTGTAGTGTCCCATTGGCGTATTGATGTAAAAAGACCTTTCGGAAGTTTGCGTACACCGCTACTTCTTCGTGCGTCTCTAGTAGCGTCGGCGAATCCTCTTTCGACACCCTCGCTATCTACCACCACCAGATCGTGAAAACGACTTGGTGCTTTCGATGGCATTGATGCCGATCTTACCACGCAGTGTGCTTTCTGTGAAGATGTCTACATCATGCGTATTTCCTGTGCGCTCGCAGCAAATCTTCTGCACCTCACCGCCATCGCTTTCTCGTCGTTGATGATGTTGGCAGTCTTCCGAATAAACTCCTCGGGGTTCATGTTTAGCAGCTGATGGAACGTTGCAGGTGGCCAATTCCTTTTCAAGATAGCCATACCAACGTTTTGCGTGTTAAACCTGTTTCCATCGCAAGCGACTCGATAAGGTCATATATTTCACCCCTGTGCCAATCGTCCTCTGCGTTATAGGTTTTAGCTTTGGTTTTGCGTCATGAGCTGTTGCCAGCTTCGAGCTGTTCCTTGTCGTATTTCTCTCTTCCATTGCAACTTCTTCGATCACCATGCCGTATTTCTGTTACGCTAAGATGTTTGTCGATGGCATCAATGAAGCTGCTGATGAGTTCTGCCGTCTCGGGAGTCTCACCTTTGTAATAAGTCTTGATATTGATACGCTTCCACAATTCTTGAAACTGCTTCTTTTGAACTTTTCTTCATCGAGTTCGCTTTGGGCTTGCGAGAGTCTTCGATGCTAATTTTTCTTCGGATCGAACACACTGTCGAGTGTCTGGACAATACCCGATAGAATAGGGTTGAAAATCGTCTCCGAGCTCTAGGCTATCATTTCTTTTGGCTTCGTGATAGGTCTCTTGAGGTGACCATCGTCGTCGATATAGTCTTGTCGAATGAGTTTGTTGAAAATTTTATGTGCTGGAGTCGATCGTGATTTTCACCTTATCTCCCTCTGCTGTTTCGTGCACATGGTCTACAAAAGCGTGGGTGTGATAACCACGGGGCGACTGCTTACTAGTTCTGGAAATTTCTTTCTCAGTTGTTTGGCAAACTGCTCGTAGCTCTCACTGGCAATGACCGTAAGGATATTGATGTCAAAGACCCCACCGCCCAACACATCGGCATCTTGACGCCTCCGTGCTTATTGACGCACAGACGCATACCGCGCCCTACTTCTCGCAGGTTTGCCTATCTCGTTGGCAGTGTTTTTGAGCGTACAGATTTGAAACACATTCGGATTGTCCCACCCTCTCAATGCCGAGTGCGAGAAGATGAAACGTAGGCTCATCGAAGCTGAGCAGACGCTCTTTATTCTTCATGATCAGCTCGTGGGCACTCTCACAATCGTTGCTTCCTTCAGTTCCTTTTTCCTATCTTGGAGTTGATGAAGTGACCCTTGTTGTCTTTTAGAGAAATAGCCGTTGTGTGCTTTGCTTACCGGGTTGGAGCGACAAAGTGCGCATATACGCTTCGTCCGTAAAGGAGTGCTGCATCTCCGCTACACACGAGGTACTTCTTCAAACATCTCTGCGACTTTGCTATTGCGCGTACCGCCTTGCTCATAGATGCGATAGTTCTCTGACGATGTCGATGAAAAACAAACTCAACACCTTAATCCCTTTGAGTAGAGTTGGCGTTCACGCTCAATAGCGAGTCTTTGGTAGTTTCACGGATTTGTGGCGCGACGCATCGTGTCTTCCGTCACCGCCTATGGCATCGCCCTCGTGAGCACCACACCGTTGAGGAAGGTCACTGTACCTGCCCGTCCGTCTATCTCCTTGACCACACTGATTTTGGCTTGTACTCAGCCAACTCGTCACTCTTTGTTCGTAGAGGTCGAAGCCCTTGCCAGCCAATTGGTGAGTTGTCGCACTGTGCCAGTGCTACCCAGCTGTCGAAGCTCACGCGAGCTTGAGGATTTTTACCTTTTGAATGACAATCTCATGGAGATAGATATAGCCATTGCGGCTGTATTCCAATTTGACGAATACCCTTGACTTTCAATCTTCTTGACGAGCTTTTTGTTGTAGGCATCGATGCATATCGAGGCGAAAACACATGTTCATTACCTCACGGTGCGTAGCGGAGTAGAGCAAGGTGAAGAGGATTGAAGAGCTTCAGGCCCCTCACGAGTCTTATGTATCCTTGCCCAACACGGATTGTGGGCTCGTCAATAATCATAATGGGATTGGTCTTTGCTAACACATCGATGGGGCGACGACTCAAATTCGTCACGTTCGTCGAAGATGATACGTGCCGCGGCATCGCTCCACGCCCCTCCTTGTTTTTCTCCTCGTTAAAGGAACTGTTGAAAAGCCTGCATGTTGATGATCATCACCTGCATGCTGTTGCTATCGGCAAAAGCACTGATCTTGCCCAATTGCTTTGAGTTGTAGACAAAGCTCATGATGTGCTTCCCTCATATTCTGCAGCGAAGTGCTCGCTATGGTCGTGAAACTCTTGTCCACCCTCACGAATGGCTATTGCTCGGCACCACGACAATGAATTTCGACCAACCATAGTGTTTGTTGAGCTCTACATCGTCTGATGTAGGTATAGGTTTTGCCTGCACCCGTCTCCATCTCCACCGTGAGGTGTATGCCCGCGCCCTCAAGCCCGTCGATAGGTTTAAGTCCCTGCTCTATTTGCAGGGCACGCACATTCTCTGCGTGATGTCAGTGCGTTGGAGCGACAGCGAGCGTTGCCAAATCCTTGCTTCACCTCGCCCTCGAACAATCCCTTGCCGTCTGGCTGTTTTCCTTGGTCTTTGATGTAGATTAACCCATTGTAGAAACGCTTGTCCTGAAACGCTCTCACCACATTGCGAGCAGCTTCAGCTTGGAAGCCTTGATGTTTGAATTTTTAGTTCCATGCTTGTGGTGTTTTTAGATGACACGGATATTGTCTAAGGCTTCTCGTTCGTCCCAATCGAGCTGTTGCTTGAAGAGTTCGAAAAGATTGATTTTCATCTTATCGTCAGCAAAACAACTGTCGCGGAAGAGCACGCGCTCGGGTTGCAGAGCAGCCATAGCTTCTACTACCGCCTCTGTCACCTTCTCGGCAAAGCACGCCACAAGCTCACCATCGGTCACGTTGTAGATGGTGCAGCCATCCACCACCTCCGTTTGTAGTTGAGAGAGCGAGAGGGTACGCCCCACGGAGCATCGCCCCAAAAGAGGAGATCCAGCTCCGTGCGGTCGGTCTTGATGTTGATGAGGAAGAGGTCGAGCTGCGCTTTGCTCGTATTCACCTGGGGTCTTGCCCACCTCCTCATAGTTGCTGCTGTCGAGTTTGAATACACGGAAGCCCGTATCGAGAGTATCTGTTACTTCAGGATTTTCTTTCTTTAATTTTTCTTACCCGTTTCCGGATGCGCTCCTTGGCGTCTCGATGGTGTTGTAGCCAGCTTTTGCGGGCTTCGCTTTTCTCAGGTGTTTCTCTTCAAGCTGCACACAGATGTACTTTACGCTACCGCCATCTTCAGCATTGAGCTGCATTACAGCGTGCGCCGTAGTGGCTGAGCCCGAGAAGAAGTCGAGGATGAGGAGTTCTTCTTCCATCATTGCTAAAAGGCAAATAGAGAAATAAAACGCATCATAATCTCTCGTCTTTTGGATAGTCGAAAATACTTACCACCTAATAACGATTTTAACCGAGAAGTTACCACGTCCATCTTTGTAAAAGACGCTGGAACAAAACCTCTGTCTCGGTTTCTTTAAGGTAGCGTTTTTAAGCAAGAGATGGTAGTTTCATCATCTCCAAAGACAATACGATGAGAAGACAAGAGCTCTGGGAGTTTGTTACTAGAGAAACGTCATCCTCCTGTTGGGCACCACAAGCTTTTTGGGTTATTGGGTGAAGAATATCAAAACGTCCTTTCTACCAGTTCCTTGGGATATATCACCCAGATAATATATCCCAAGGAACTGGTCTGCTCATAATAATGTTTGTGTGCCTTGATGGATGTTCTTCAGGCAGATTTCTATAATATTGCCCTGAGACCTCTCCCTATTGCCCTCAGAAAGTCATCCTTATGCAGTTCCTGCAAACGTGCAAACTCTGCATATATTTCTATTAAGCCCATTTTTGGCTATTCTCCATAAATTTTTATCCACATTGGAGGATATGGAAACATTTTTATCCTTGCAATAGATTATACAGTATTCGTGATTAACGGCAATTTGGGCTGCCATGACTTTCTACCTGTTCCCAAATCAGCTCCGCCACAAAATTCCCAGCCCCAAACACCTCATCGCAAATTTTGCGTAGGTTATGTACCTCGTTGTCGTCGATAGAGATATTACCCCATCTTCACTGAGGAACCTATGCGCCACAGAAGGCGACTATCACATCATAGAGCACCAATCGGAGTGGAAGCGTCCATTAGTGTCAGGATTTTCACTGAAACGATAGCCCTCTTCGTCGATATTACCCGCAGCCAAATTCTTCTTAGTAGCTGAGCGCAGTCGTCGTGATAGATCAACTACCGTGTTGTAAGGCGGGTCGATATAGATCATCTTGATTTTGCTCTGATAGCCTTTTTGCAGGAGTTTCAAGACACGCAGGTTGTCGCCCTCAATGTAGAGGTTCTTGTATTGTCCCAGTCTAGAGTCTTGTGGCACAGGGGCGGAGCGTTTGCTGGTGTTCTATTGCCTCTAGGCGTGCCGCCTTGCCTGGCCAGGTGAATTGATACATCTCAGTGGTCGGTCTCACGGCATCATCCCCCAAGAGGGGTGCGCAGGATTTCAAAGTTTACCACACGCTTCTGTTTCTCCTGTTTTAGGGTCTTGCACCTCGGTAAAACAAGAGGGTGCGATGGGTATGAAAGGGCCTCAAGATTGGGCTGGCTGCCAGCTCCGACGGTTGTCTAATCTTGGGTTTCATCCTATCTTGTTTTTATTCTTGTTATTTCAGTTTTTCGAGCTTTGTAGCTCAGCTTGTTGTTGTTTCAACGCTCTATGATCTCTATCCTTAGATTGTATTGCTTTTTCTTGCTTTTTCTTTTCTCAGTGTCTCCATTGCTTTTTTGAGTTGCTGGACTTGCTGTCTAAGTTCGTTAGCACTAGGTAGTCGGCTTCGGTCTGCGTGCCCAGCTGTGAGTTGGCCAAGCATATGGGCATAGACGGCATCCATATCCAAAGCCCTACCAGCGTGAGCGGCTGTGCAGACAAATCGACCTTTGGACAGTCGCCCCAGCGTCCACTGCACTCGCATAGCCCTTGCTCATTCAGCACTTTATGCTGAGCGAGGAGGTCAAAAGCCTCCTCGTGCTTCATCAGATAGAGCGTTGGGCGCGGCAGGAGGGGCATCCAGCTCGCTGAGCAATCGCTCGTTATAGCTGCCCCTTAAGCGTGCAGAGAAACACGTCTCATCTCGTGCACCTGCCGTCCATCGGCTAGTTTGAGGGTGTTGGGGTGCAACTGTAGAGCCACGTGATGCGCCTGAAAGGTCGGTGAGGAAATCCCGTGCTGTGACACGCTGCGGTTTGGCACGCTTGTAGAAGGCATTCTTCGGCACCGTCTGCTCCACAATTGTAGCAGAGGGAAGTGAGTAGGTTGTCGATCATAAGCTTGCATTGGGCAGATTGCGCTTATGGGTGTCCCACATAAATCGTACTAAAGTAATAGAACTACCAACTGCCAACTGGGCATGCCGTGGTTCTAAACCTTGGTATGAGTAAGACTTCCCATGTCCGCCACTACACATATTCCTCAATTCTGCAACCCCTTGTGCTATAGCCTTTAAGTTTCCTAGCACTTGCTTTTATAGACTTAGCACCTTTAATATTATCATCTATATTACGAGGCATTACATTGAAATGCTTAAATACTTCATCTACAAGATTGGTTACATCCCATTTTTGGACTTAGTTCAACACCAACTTTTTCAAGTATGGTCTTACAACAACTCTATGAACTCTTTTCGCCTTGCCAATAGCCTCGGTAGAGATTTACTTTTGCATCTTAAGCATAAGCTCTATTTGGCTATTGATATATTCACTATCAAATTGAGTCTTTACTTGAGATACCATCACCGAATTGGTATCGGAAACAAGTTCACGTGCTATAATAGACTTGCACTTTTCTATATTGGTTATACCGAGATGATTGTACAGCTCGATCATGTTCGATCTCCGAAGACAATTCATAATATTGAAGTACTGCATCGAAGAGCTTTTTACAGCCTCAGCATCTGAGGATTCATAGACATACTCAGATAAGGATTTTTCCTTTTGATAGTCCGTATTTGGGAACACAATGGAATTCCTACAATTCCCAATGTAAAGGTGTCAAAATCGGCTGTACTAAAGTTCAGAACGTAACCTCCTTGGTTGAAGAAATTCAGCAGACACCTTTCTATTGCCGAAATAGCCATATCTATCTAATGACTAAAAAGGTTATTAACCTGAAGTCATCCAGCCCCTTGACTTGATGTTCCAAGGCTGTTGTTGTTCCCTCAGAGAACAAGCTTTCAACTCTTGTTCTGCTTCACTTCGATGATACTTTCTACTGCTTTGTGCAGCAGATGACTATAAACGTCCATCTTCCTTCCTTCTTTTGTGTCCTTGTTAAAAAGGTGGCATAATTCTTTCAAAGGCTCTGACTTACCTCGGCAAGACCAACGCATCAAGTCAAGGAGACGTTTCACCGAGAGATGGTCGCAATGCACATCTCCTTCTTTAGTCAGATAGACCATGGTAGAGGGTGCAACTGGTTCTTTCTGATCGATATTTTACGCCTTGGTTGTTGTTCTTAAGAATGAAGATTACGCCTGCTGGCATCCGCTCTCCATTGGGTACAATAGCATGCAAACCAGAGGGAGTCTCGCTCTAAATCACCATTTCGCTTGACGTAGTCGAGCAAGTCAAGACGAAAACTCGTTCAGCCCAAGATCGAGAATAGAAATCCCAGTATTCATTTCCCTCAAGATCCACTACTTCCGTTTGCAGGCGTTCGAGCTGTTTGCGACGATACTCAAGATCACCCTTTTCTTCGTTGGAGAGCAAATTGTCATCACCGTTAGCGGCCATCACCAACGCTTTCATGCGGTTCTCGACTCGCGCCTTCAGGTTGATGTATTCGTCAGTTGAATATCCGGCCAATAGTTGACCATCTGTATGCAGCGATTGCGAGATCCTATACGATCAATACGTCCAAAACGCTGGATGATACGTACTGGGTTCCAAATGAATGTCGTAGTTGATGAGGTAGTCACAGTCTTGTAGATTCTGCCCTCAGAGATGCAGTCAGTAGCAATGAGAATGTCGATTTCACCTGGAGACGTTAGGGAGTAAGGCAGCCTTGTCTTTGGAAAGAGGCGAAAAGAGCGTGAGTGCCGTGTCGAAAGTCATCTTATGGCGCTGGGGCAGTGCAAGGTGCTACGTGCATCGATGCCCCCAGTAATGAGGACACTATGTAGACCATGTCGCTCCAGAATAGTCTCTGCTGGGTGCATACAAGTGATTCAGCCGTATCGGAGAAAGCCGTAAAGATAATCACCTTCTTATTGCCTGCATTGAATGGACGAGCGATTTTCTGCTCAATATCGGAAAGCAGGTGCTGAAGTTTAGCGTCTTTGTCAGGAGTGATCTTGATTGCCTCGGTGAGCAATGATTGCAGTATCTGCCAATCATCGGAGAGAAATTTCTTCCATGAGAGATAGTCCATATCCTGCAAAATCAATAGTAGCTTTTTCCGCCACCGATAAGCAATTCGTCATTGACATCATCTATGTCTAAGCCCTCATCAAAGTCGTATTGCTCTACCTTTGAACGATTTACCGCTCTCCACCTGCTCAATCTTAGACAAAGTGTCATCTAGGAGCTTCATAAGCCGTTCCAAGGTGAGGCAAAACGAATGAATAGAGCTTTCCAATCGCTTGAGCATATTGATGCACATCAGCCGACGGATACCCACTCGCGTCCCGAACGACTTAGACCGCTAGCATTTCCCCTCGTCGTCTATTGTCGCATACTTATCCATTTTGCTTTTTGAGAATAAAGTTCGAAGGAGTATAGATCGCCAAATTCAAATCCGACAGTAGTGTATAGATGCGATTGTAGTTGATGAGGTTGGTCTCCAAGGTTAGCTGAGTACGGTGCGAAAGCACAGGCAAACGCTCTGGGAACGTACCTATTTCTGTCGTATCATAATACTGCTCAATATGGCGGCGAGGCGAGCAGATCGTCACACTATCCAGCACCCTCAAAAAGTCAAAACTCAGTGCGCTAAGTAGAGCCTCGGTGGTGCGTTCTGCTTCGGGCAACTTACTCCAACGATTATATTCCCGTTGTGCTTGCCGAAAGATATCATCGATGGAGCTTTCTGTATTCAATAGCTTATCAAAGGATTCTGCATCTCCTTCGTAGGCTAACTCCAGCTGATTCTTCAGATCGTTGAAGCGATTGTTCACAGGCGTTGCTGAGCATCAAGACTTTTGGTCTTGACACCTTGACGAATAACCTCATCGAGCAAACGAAGGTAGCGGTTTTTGCGAGGATTTTGGTCTTCAGCATCGGTGGAGATTTTTGCCTCCATTGCGGAAGTTGTGACTCTCGTCAATAACCACTAAGTCGTAATTACCCCAATTGATTTTCTCAGGTCAATTCCATTGCTATCTCCGCCTGTTCTCCCCAAATCGGTATGATATAAGATGTCATAGCGAAGACGGTCTGCCTGCAGCGGGTTGTTCTTGTAATTATTGCGATAGGTACTCCAGTTGTGATACAGCTTTTTAGGACAGAGCACGAGTACTGACTTATTGCGTAGCTCATAATACTTGATGACGCTGATAGCAGTAAATGTTTTACCCAAACCGACACCTATCGGCCAAGATGCAACCATTGTATTTCTCTAGCTTATTGAGTAATACCCAAGGAGGCATCTTTGTTGAAACTTATAAAGCTTTCTTCCAAAACAGCAGTTTCCTTGAAGCCTGTAGCCTCGTTAGAAGCACATCCTCTGAAACGTCATCTAAGAACTCGGGAAGATATTAAAGAGAGTGATAAAGTAGATGAGTTCAGATTTTCCTCGTAGACGCTTGAGATACTCTCTACGACCTCGTTGGTCACATCTTGTAGAGCGTTCCTTTATCGTTCCAGAGTTGCTCAAAGAGCTGAGCATAACTAGTACTAAGAGGAGCATCCGCTTTTTGAATCATTGTGTAGGCATTGTTGCCTCTTTCTCACACCAAGATCAACAGTTGTAAAGCCTCGTTAGTGGCATGTAGGAAGTTTCGTCCACCACCCCGAAACCCATCATATGTTCCTTTGTGCGGTTGGATTTGAATTGTACTTTGCGACGTATCCAATCCGCACATCTCGTGCAATGGCCTTTTGCGTCAGTTCGTTTGCGGAGCTGTATTTCAAACTCACTTCCCCGTCAGACTACGCTCACGATTAAGACGAGGGATGTAAAATTCACGTTGAGCTTTATTCCTTTCTCTGCAATAAAGGTGGGCGAAGTGAAGATAAAGCGAAGTTCCTCTATCTTCTCTAATTCCTTCGAAGTTCTTGATAAGCATAAATCGAGAAACAGGAGGTTGCACATAGACAGACGACTCCCCGGACGTAAGAGTGGCGCGTAGATCGTCTGCAAGTGTTGTATGTGTTGTCTCATCAGCTTCATTGCTATATTTTTGGTGGATATCAGTAGATCCTTTATGTCAATGTCTCAGAGTCTTTGCTATCTCAACGAGGCTCTCAAGAGATGGCTGTGCCTTATTCGAACACCACTTGGAGACTGTATTCTCAGACTTGCCAATCCGCTCAGTGAGCCATTTCCTGTCAATTGCTTCTCAGCTAACACCGACTTTTATCTATTTATCACTGCCATAAGGTAATTCTTCTTTATTCTTATTGTGTTATTAATGCAAAGATAATGATTGGAATTGGGGCATACAATAATTATGCGGAGTATGCTTTCCCACTTTGCCCTTTCTTTTTGCTGCCTTATCCTCACCCCACCAAGCAAATCGTTTCAGGCTGTACTTTTTGCTCCTTAGCGTATTATATACCAATTAAATGACAGCATTATGGACAACAATCACACGGACGATTACGTGCTGGTCTTGGAGAGACCGCACGGAGGTCAAAAACGAGGCGGAAGTGGGCAAGCTCTCCGTAGTCTCCGACCTCGATGAGAAAAGGAAGCTTAAAACCGCCCCACCGAGGAAAACGCAACAGAGTAGCTTTCTCAAATTCAGCAACAAAGATGGACTGCTCATGAACTTCAAGACGAACTTTCTCAAGCAGTTCAACGAGCCGAAAATGCTTTGGTCTCTACAAAGGTGCTGGCAGAGAATGTTGGAGCCAGGTGTAATAATCTCAAAACAGCGCTGCAAAACAGAGAAATTCCTGAGAACAAACAGCACAACTTGAGACAGCTCAAGTACGCTTCGATGACTTCCTTCCTCAGCACGGAAATGGCAAATTTCTGGTCATGCCGTCATCGTTGTCGATGTCGCCGTCAATAAGAACGGGAAAAAGCCTTTCTCCTCGCCGAAGGCAATACACCGCTCGCGACATTCATCTCATCCGCAACTTAGAAAAACCCATTTCGCTCCCTTGGTTATGTCAGACGGCAGCGAGAAGAGATTTCTTATCCATTACTGCCTTCAAAGCAGCTGACTTGAGACACTATTGAGCGCTAAAGGAAAAAGCTTCGATGATAGAATTACTTTACAAACGGCTATAGTAAGAAGTTTGTATTAGCGCCTTTATCCACTAACAAGCGTGTGCACTTTCGTTATGAGAAAGTGGCACACGCTTGTTTTTACTTATATAGACCATGCATTTCGAGTATAGGCACTTCTTTTCTTTCTGAACTACTACCAAGTATCACAATTAGCACGCTTGCACTTGTAACAGCCGATTTCCATTCGCATAACCAAATTTTTTTCCCGCCAACCGTAAGGCTGAACAAGCAGATAGAGCGGAAACTATCTTCACCAAATGGTCATGACGATACTTGGGTTAGCATTCCGGAGTTCGATTTATTTCAGAAAGCCATATTTCATTTCTGCGCAGTTACGTTATAGAATCCAACGGCTAGATCCCTGATACTGCGTTTCCGGCATTTTGCAACGCCAAAGGGAATGTGCACCCCGCAACATCTTTTGATATGTTCCAAAATGAATCATCTGGTCATCAAAGAAAAATATGAGGCTTCAAGATATTAAGCAATCGAGCCTTTTTCTACTCCTCCCATAAAAAGACCTCATCCACCTCTATCCCCATGCTTCGAAGCGTAAATACCACTCTCTCGTGAGCAGGTGCATTACGAGCCGTAATAATTGCGGTTTTTCAGCATTCGTTGGTATTCGGGCTCCGCTTTGCTGTTTCTTGCGTTCCAGTTGCTGAAAAGACGAGATCCTTTTCAGTAGCTCAGCAATGGGCCCCCTGATTTCAAAGGATGGCTACCAAACACTTTTTCGTATTCCTGATAAGCTTCCAGTCCCTGTTCTTGATAATACTTTTCAGAACTATCGTCTGCGATCACCCCTGTCAAAGTCAAAGGCTAAGCACAGCCCCTCTTCGTTAGAATCATGAATTTCCTGTTTTCCGACGACACCGGCAGTGATCCCGTTAGCCAACGCCTCCTTAGCCTCCTCAGCATTAGTTGTCAGAAATAAGGTTGAGTTGAATGCAGGTAGGTACTGATGATTTGGGCTCCGGAGGAGAAGCATGCGCGAGATATATTCAGTTGGTGGTGCTGAATAGACCGGAATACCCGCAAGCCGGCCTCGGACTGTTTTTGGAAAAAGAGAATCACTCAATCGGTTGCTCCTTTGTGAACGACTTGTTTAGGTCCAACAATCTCTTCACGAAAGGAAATGCGACACCTTTTCCAAGCGGATCGTCAATATGGTTCTGTTGATATTCTCTGTAAGCGCTTTCCCCTCCTGCTTAAATATGGCATCAGACGCCTGCATGTCAAAGAGAGCACTCGATGATACAGCGATAACCAGTTTGTCTTCTATGGGATACGGTATGGTGGTAAAATATGAACGGTGCAAAGAATTACGTTTTCAATCTTTCCTGATGGAAGGCTGTTTACTGTCCACCAAGATGGTCGTGTTCCAATCGAGGAGAATCGAAACGGGCAAATCTCATGGTATTTGTTGTTGGGGAGAGTTTCCACATTGCCACGACAAAGCCGATGCGAACAACATGCTCTCCTTATGTCCATTAAAATGTACTCCAACAAAGGTATAAATCAAAAACGAGAAAAAACTCCAAGCAGTGATTTTTCTCTGCTCCCAAGACTAAGTTTGTGGAAAAACGGATTTTTGCAATAAGTGTAGCCAACTTGGTTGCAAGCAGAACTTCGTAGAAAGCTTCCTGGATTTCAAAGTAGGAGTATCAAAACAATAGATCGAGTCCCGATCATAATCTGAAAAATAGCCGTAACTTGTTGAATTACGGCTATTTGCGGAGAGAGAGGGAAATGAACGACTCTCTCGTATTTCGTTGTATAACAGCTGCCTAACTGATTCGTTCAAGTGGTAGTGTAGCAAAAATGTAGCAGTTTTTGACTGACTTATGACTACCATTCTGACGGACTATCGAAAGCGAAACAGCTCTCTTTTCTTGGATGCAAAGGTACATAAAAAGAACCATTGACCAAAGCCTTCACCCATAAAGATTTACAGAATTCTCACTGATTAGCTGAGTGCACGGTGCAAGCCCTTATATATAAAGGGTCTTGCACCGTGCACCAGTGATCCTCGCGGAGCTGAGCGAAAAACGCATAGATTCTTGCCCAGAAACCTTGATTACTCTCTATCTTATATTAGCCCCATTGCAGCCCGATTCATATTTACTTTTGCGTCTGATGCAAGACCTCTTGCATCAGGGCGCACGAACTTGCACTAAAACGGGTTGGTCAAGCTAGGATGCGTTTATAACTTTTGACTATATGGAAAAAGTTACTTCAGATCCTGAGAGAAAAATCGCCTAAGAAAAGGTCTTTCACAAGAGTATCTTGCTGGAAAAACTGGGTGTTTCCTCAAGTACAATCTCTCGCTGGGAGTCTAAGGAAACTTCCCTAGTATGGACAAATTCGTCGAATATGCGCGATACCTAGAACTCTCCTTCTATGACGTTCTTGCACTCTTGCAAGTGAACGCCCAAAGCCTGTGGGTAAGATTGAAATATCTGCCTACAGCAAAGCAACCTTCAATCGTCTTATCGAACTCCTCCTCAAAGAAGGAGGCGACGATATTGACTTTTACCCAAACGCACCTAATGTAATGGAAGTGATCTCTATGGAGAGTCGTGTCTACCAAGACCCTAGTAGACCGTCTCAATCGAATAGAGCAGTACGTTGAACGCACAACACACTTGCTACAAGACATCGATGATGAACTCGAGATGTCTACCAGGGATCTCATTGACACCTTGGATGTTTCAGAGTCAACCTTATACCGTTGGCGTAAAAAGAATATTGTTCGCTTCCGCTATACTGAGAGTGGAGATGTTCGTTACTTCTATAAGTCACTACTCATCTGCGCTAGGTGCAATCGTCTACGCATATCGGGTATGCGCAATGACGAATTGTTGGAGCGCCTACTTCGCTACAAGGATAAACTTATTCTTTGCAGCTGCCTTTAGTTTAGAACAAAAAGACGAACCATGATAGACAAAGAACGAATACTGACATTAACAGACGGAGGGCTCAGCGTCTTCTGCCATTATCTAGGCTTCGAGGTCAATCTACATCGCAACCTCCGCAGTCCGTTCTACGATGATAAGCGAGCTTCTTGCCATATCTACTATGACAAGAAGTCCTTGACTTATAAGCATTACGACCATGGCAATCCTTCCCTATGCGGGGGATTGCTTCTGGTTCGTGGCTGAATTGCGAGGAATAGACCTTAAGACAGGCTTTCCTAGGCTACTTCAAGTGATAGTGCAAGACCTAGCTCTTTGTGTTTCTGATGATGCAATGCAACAGCATAAGTTTATTCCTACAAAAAGTGAAGCTGATACAATCGGTCTCTACTCAATGTCATCCAAATAACGGAGAAAAGCAAGAAGAGTTGCCCCTATAGTTTTGAAATACAACCCTTCGATGATGGTCTCCTTGCTTATTGGGCACATTATGGTATCTATGAAGAAACACTGAGACGCTTTTCGCGTACGTTCTCTCAGGAGCTATGCCAGTCAAACGAGAGAAGGGAAGCCTTTTGAAGTGAAAAGCTACGCCTACAGAACCTATCTTTGCCTATATCGGAAATGGATACATCAAGGTATATCGTCCCAATAGCTCAAAGATGCGCTTTCTATGGGGGACGACCGCTCAGCCCTTATTGCTTCGGGATGGAACAAATTCCAAGTAAAGGGGACATGCTTTTTCATCACAGGAGGAGAAAAAGGATGTTCTGTCTCTATCAGCTCATCACTTTCATGCCATCTGCTTTTAATAGTGAGACGGCACAGATACCTGAGAATATCATTGAAAGTTTGCAGTTGCGCTTTCGGCACATCATCTTGCTCTACGATACAGACGAGACTGGAGTGAGAGAATCCGATAAACAAGCAAGTTTACTAGAACCTTACAAGGTACAACAGCTTCAATTACCACTAAAAGGGACAAAGACGGAAAAAGGATATATCCGACTACTTTGCACTAGGTAATGAGGAAGAGGACTTTCGAAAGTTGCTCGATAAGCTTTTCACTCAAATGTACACGCAAACTATGATGATGCTACGTCTCGTGTGAAATAGACTATGATAATCCACCTGATGCTTCTAAATCAGTCGTTGCGGTTAATGGCGTTCCTCTCGGAACACAAGACAATCTCTTCTGTATCACTGGAGGAGAAGGAACAGGCAAAAGTAACTACATCGCAGCTATACTTGCTGGCACATTAGGAACTGAGCGATTGGACACAGGGCAAACCCTAGGGTTTGAGGTAACGCCCAATCCCAAGGGCTTGGCCGTGTTGCATTATGATACCGAACAATCGGAAGCGCAACTTCACAAGAATTTAGGTAAGACGCTTTCGAGAGCTTCGCTAAAAAGCCGTCCCAGAGTTTTTATCATTCCTCTACCTAGCTTCTTTGTCTCGTAAAGATAGGCTAAAGCTTATCAGGAGAGTATGGACTTGTTCCATCACAAGCACGGGGGATACATCTCGTCGTCATTGATGGCATAGCCGACTTGATCCGTTCAGCAAACGATGAAACAGAGAGTATCGCCATTGTTGATGAACTCTACCGCTTGGCAGGTATTTACAACACGTGCATCATCTGTGTGCTTCACTTTGTGCCGAATGGTATCAAACTGAGAGGTCATATCGGTTCTGAGCTACAGCGAAAGGCTGCTGGCATTCTCCATTGAGAAAAGATGAAAACCCTGAATACTCGGTAGGTAAAAAGCCTTGAAAGTGCGTGACGGAAGTCCATTAGATGTACCTATGACGCTATTTGGCTGGGACAAAGCTCTCGATATGCACGTTTATCGTGGAGAGAAGTCTAAGGAAGATAAGGATAAACGTAAGAGCAATGAACTCCACGCAGTTATTCGTGATGCTTTTCGCCTGCAACACGTCTTTCTTACTAACAGCTTCTGTGAGATTTTGATGCGAGAACTCGACATCAAAGACCGCACAGCTAAAAAGTATATTGCTTATATGAAGGAACAAGGTATCCTCATTCAGGATAGCCAAGGAAACTATCAACAAAGAAAACATGCCTTATCTAGACCCACATTATACCGAAGAACAATTTCGGAATTTGTTTCAGAAACTCTTGCAGATGGAACTTAAACTTGATGAGTTGATTTCATTGCAGGCAGAAAAACGAGTAACTACTGTTCATCCTCCTCTCAGACCAGAGTATCTTGACATCATTGATGTTTCCAAGCTCCCTCAAAGTTGAGCAGAAGACCATCTATAACTGGGTGTCGCAAGGAAAGATACCCTATCTCAAAGCTACTGGTCGCTTGCTCTTCTTGCGAGATGAGATCGATGAGATGCTTAAACGGAGGGAATGTTAGTAGAATTCTTCTATGAATGGAAACTAAAAAGTGTGATGTAAATACTGGCATTTAGACCACAAAAATAGTATCAGATGAACGAGGCAAGAAAAAGCTTCTTTGAATGGAGTTTATAAGTTCTGAAAACGAAAAATATCGTTTAATTTGTACGGTTATCTCAGTTTCATTCTTTGTTCTAGCGAAAAAGATGTACCTTTGCAGTGAACTAAAGTATGTAGATTATGATAGCATCATTCACTGTTCAAAACTATCTTTCCTTCCGACAGCCTGTGACATATAGCTTCGAGCCAACGAGCGACAGCTTTATGTCAGACGAGTATTTGGTTGAAGTAAAGGAAGGGGTGCGCTTACTTAAGATAGGTATCATTTATGGGGCGAATGCATCGGGTAAAACAAACTTGATCTATGCCCTTGATACGCTTCGCACAATTATGTGCCTGCCAACAGAGGATAAGACAAAGGCAGTGGATGTCGTGCCTTTTCTGCTTGGTGCGCATTCCAAAGAAGAAAAAGTCTTCCTTTGAACTAACCTTCTACATCGGAACTGAAAAGTATTCTCTTTCGCTCTTGGTCGATAGCCAGCGCATCTATCAAGAACGCTTGGTGTATTACCCTTCTAGTCGGCTGCTGTTTTATATGATAGGACCCACAATGCAGAGCAAGGCCTCGTTGAAATCGCTTGGGGTACTTATCTGAAGCTAAGTAAGAAAAAGTACTGTGGCAATAGAAGGGAATACGATTCCCAATATGTCAGTAATGGCAGCATGGAGCAAAAAGTAATGTAGAAGTATCTCGTTTGAATGATGTATATCGCTTCTTCTCAGAGCAATTATTCTTACCAATTTCTTCTCCATCTTCCTTGGCGTCGTACGTTAGGGAAACGCTCCGTAATGACCAAGATGGTGCTGTGAAGGATTTTGCTAAGAAGTTTCTGCAAGCTCTCAGATTTCAATATCTCAGATATTGAGATAGAAGATGAAGAGGTACAAATCAATGAGACAATAAGAGGTCTTCTTTCTTCTTCCCTTACTTGAAGGTGCGAAATTAGATTGGATAAGAGATGGCGTGTTTCATAAAGAGCAATTCGTCTTCACTCATCGCACAGCGGAAGGTACATTCCAACTACCAGAAAGCGTAGAGTCGTCAGGAACATTCCAGATGTTGATGCTCTCGTTCTCCTCTATAAAGTGCTGCATGAAGAGCGTATAATGATAATTGATGAAATCGAGTCTAGTCTTCACTACGAACTATTGTCTTATTTCGTTCGTACCTTTATCGCTAGTAGCGAAACACCTTCACAGATTCTCTTTACCACCCACGATTTGAATCTTCTCAATGAAGACTTCATTCGCAGAGACACGATTTGGTTTACGGAGAAAGATGAGTATGGAGCAAGTCGTTTGACCTCGCTTACCCCAATATGGTTTGCACAAGAATGTTTCTCCCTACAACGCTTACCGCCAAAAACAAACTGGCTCGTTTGCCATTTGTAGGTTCTCAATATATAGACATCAATGGAGACTAAGTTATGGCAAAAGAAGAGTATAGCGATTATAGGGAGAGGGAGAAACAGAATGGTTTTATCTTGAATCTCTCCGTGTGGCTAAACGCTACCCCTTTCAAATGAAACCGACCTTTCCGAAGCATTCGGATTGGCGTTATATTTTCAAGCAAGCTCTTCAATGCGTTGCGGAAAAGTATGACGTGGTTATCTGTTTGGTAGATATGGATGTGATGCATAGCAAGCCTTCGGAAATGCCTATTTATCAAAAAGGCTAAAAATCAAGGCTGAAATAGCAGGAATTAGAGTAATTGAAACCAATCCTTGTACTGAGTTTTGGTTCTTATTGCATTTCTTGCCGAAGCTATCTTCTAAGACTTATACAAGCTAGTGAAGAGGTGGTTGTAGACCTGCGTAGATACCTCCCTAATTATGAAAAAGAGCAAGAAGTACTTCAAGAAAAATACCGCTTTATCAGTATCTTTCTGCACATGGCGATTTTGTCTCGCGCTGTTTCTTATGCGAGCCAGCTCTTGCAACTGGCTCAAGAAACTCCTGAAGACTTGCACTCTTACACACAGATACACGAAATGCTAGAGTTCCTAGAACGCTTAAGCAAGTAACATCAACGAATAAGCCCCTCAGGCGCGTCGAAAGACAGCATACTTGAGGGGCGTTTTTCATTTTATAAGGGCTTAGAAGTGAAGAAAGGGGAAAAACACTATCTCATCTTCGGTCTACTGAACACTACTTTGCTCATGATATCCTGTTTTTTTCCTCCTTTGGTGTAGTAGAAGTTTGAGCGTAGGTGGAAGCAGACTTTAAAGTCTTTGAAGCATCTAATGGAGAACCAGCGGTATTCCCATTTCCGATGCTCTGGTGCTGTCCGCTCTGCTCCTGCGTATTCCTTGTCTGTTGCCTTTCTTTCGCGATATTCTCTTCCGAGGGAGGATTGAGGGTTAGCGCAATCTCACGATCAAGTTCTGCTGCTTGGGCTTTGATGCTGCGCAGCTCATCCTCCTTATTCCAAACTCCGGTGGAGATGGCTTTGTACACGTCAATGTCTTTTGTAGCCTTGGCAAGTTCCTTTTCGTGGGTGGCAATGACTTTCGGTATGCGCTCGAGTGCTGAGAGGAAGTTTTTGACAAGCGAGTTTGAGGGTCATTAGCTGGTTTGCCGTTGTTGTGCGTATAGAGAATACTACCCTCTCCTTTGACAAAGAATCGATTGACAGAGCCTTGAAAAGGTCTTTCGTCGAACTCTCTGTTTTGACCAAGATGTCAAAAACCATAAATCGTACCAATCTTGTGATGCTCTCCTTCCGTACGCGCTTTTTTTCGGCTATTTCCCTGCAAGCGTGCAGCCACTGCTTTCATATCGTTACTGTCAGAAACACCATTGATGTCTCAATTTATTGACCGCATTACCTTCGCCATCACGCACCACACGTTTCTCAAATTGTGCGAGGTCATTCTGGGCTTCTACCACACGTGAGGAATGGAAATCCACAGCATGTTGAAGTTCACAGAGTTTTCCTGAAGCCGAATCGCGTTCCTTCATAAAGTTTTTGCGCTCTGACTCTAGGGGCTGTAATCTTCTTGTCGAGCTTTGCCTTTTTCCAGAAGGTCGGTATTGCCCGAAAGTACAGCTACGTATTCGGAAAAATTCATTCCGCTGTCTTCATCCATCGAGCCTTCATCAATGGTTCTTGCGCCAAGGGTGTTGCTCTTGAGCTGATTGATGAAAAGCTGCTTGTTGTGCAGCAGATTGAATTTGTAGCTATCCAATGACCGCTCCACGGCATAGATGATTACATCTACCTTATTATCGGCAAACTCCTTGGCAATGAGGTTTCCCTTGCGCACGGCTCGTCCATTGCGCTGCTCAAGGTCTGAAGGTCGCCACGGGGTATCCAAATGGTGGATGGCTACGGCACGTTGTTGAGCATTTACTCCCGTACCGAGCATAGAAGTCGAACCAAAGATGATACGTATGTCTCCGCGATTCATCGCATCTACCATCGCTTTCTTGGCTCTCTCATTCTTGCACTCTTGGATAAAGCGGATTTCGTGGGCTGGAATGTTGTAGTCCTCTACGAGTTTACGCTTGATTTCTGAATACACGTTCCATTCTCCGGTCTTGTATGTTCCCAAATCAGAGAAGACAAACTGCGTTCCTTTCTGTTCATTGTATTTTTGGTAGTAGTCATTGAGCATCTTGGCGCAGTGTGAAGCCTTTGTTATCAATGTAGTCACTATACTTTTCCTCACTTATCATACGCAAATCCAAACTCATCTTGCGCGCGTAGTCCGTGGCGATAAGCATCTTTGCCTTTTTCTTCTTTTTGACTCAAGGGTTCTCTATCCAGAAAGTGTTGCATCACCTGAGCGCGCAAACTCCATCAACTTCTTGATGAACTCCTCTTGCTCGGGTGTAGGCGGAATGTTGTGTAGTATCTCATTCTTTTCGGGTCTGTCGATACCAATATCTTTAGCGGTACGGAAATCGCAAATCTCCGCATAGAAACTTGCCAGCTCAGGCACTTTAATGAAGGTGCGGAAACGTTCCTTCTGAATGATTTCGTTGGTGATGGAAAACTCGTAGTCGGTACTCTTCTTGGCAAAGACGGCTGCCCACGCGTCAAAAGCTGTTGATGCCTTGCTTCGAGAGCTTGTGGACGTAAGTATTTGAAGAGGAGATAGAGTTCCGTTAGCGAGTTGCTAATCGTCGTTCCACTGAGAAATGTTGCCCCCAAATCCTTACCCTGAGCGTTCTTGAATGGTGCGAATGGCAAAGAGCATATTGAGTGCGCGTTGCGAACCATCGATTTCCTAAGCCGGACACGCGGTCGTGGCGGGTGTTGAACATCAGATTTTTGAACTGGTGACTTTCATCTACAAAGAGGTGATCGATGCCCATCATCTTGAAGTCCACCGCATCATCCTTGCGTTCGGCGATACTGTCTTGTATCTCGTGCAGTTTCACTTCGAGCGTTTGTTTGCGTTTCTCCAAGCCTTTGAGCATCGCTTTTGGAAATGTCCTTGCCTTCGTTACGCAAAACCTCTAAGTTCTCCTCTATGGAGTCCTTCTCCTTTTGGAAAATGGCTTTGCACCTCTAAAGCCTGCGGTATCATTCCGAATTGTTCGTGGGTCAAGATGATGCAGTCCCAATCATTGTTCTTGATGTCGGCAAAGATGCGCTGTCTATTTTGTTTGGTAAAATCGTCTTTATCCGGATAGAGAATGCGCGCATTGGGGTATGCCTTTCTGAAAGTATCTGCAATATCAAAGACATTGGCTTTGAGTCCTATAATCAGGGGCTTGTTGGCTATCCCTAATCGCTTCATTTCATAGGCTGCCGTACACATAATGAGGGTCTTTTCCTGCTCCTACTTCTGTGGTCACAGATGCCACCGCCATTGGTTTTGAGCATCCACACAGCATCTTTTTTTGACTTTTGTAGAGGTCGGGAATGCCTAATCGTTTGAGGTCTAAGTTGGGGAAGCTCTGATGCCCTCCGTCAAAGTTTGGACGAACAAAGCAATTAAAGAGTTCGTTGTAGCGATGAGCCAACTGTTCTTTTGAAACTGTCGGGACGTCTGCTCAACCAATCCACAAATCCTTGTCTGATTTCCCTCAATCTTGCTATTGGCTTGTTGGATTTTCTCTCCATCACGCACTTTGATGGTGCGTTCTTCTCCGGTGATGGGGTCGATGACTTCCTTGCTTTTGCTGATGTCGGGAATGGTATTGTGCAAGGCGTGTTTAAGAAGATGTAAACCATCGTATTTGCGAAACTCCTCCCTGCACGGCATACTTGTGCAAGATATTGCCGTTCTTGTGGTCGCAACCGATGGTATATTCGTCCATGTTGGGATGATAGCTCACCCTTAGGTCTGTACCGAAAAACTCTGTGGCAAATTGTCCATAAACGCCTGCGGGTATCCAACGTTCACCAAGGTTGAAGTCCAATTCTGCAAAGGGAATGGGAGTGGGTTTTGCGGCTATGAGGGCTGCCAAACTCTGTTGGGCTTCTTCATGGTCGGGATGGTCTAAGAGCCAAGAACTGATGCGCTCTGCTTTTTCAACGACATTGCCTGAAATGAATTTGTCTGCGACTTCGTAACCTTCGATTTCTGGGTTATAGTAGATGCGTCCTTCGAGAGCGGAGATGATATCACTTTTCTTCCATTTCGGGGAGCAGCGAAGACATATAACCGAGTTCGACACTGCCATATTTGTTGAGGGATGCGCCAAGTGCTTCCAAAGGGTCGGAAGCATGGTGAGTTCTGAGGTTGAAAAAGGCTGTGGGATGGTCGAAGATGTCGGCTTTGGTGTACTTTCCTTGTTCGGAACGCTCTAGAAATAGCATTTCTACTCCCGTGGCATCCATCTTGATGAGGTCGGTATTGGCTTTTTGTTGAGTGCTCCCCAGCGTGCTACGAAGTTATCGTACAAGCGATTGAGTTTTTTTCTCGCTCTTCTTTATCTTCTGCGTGGTTGGTGGCTTCATAGTCGTAGAGACGGTGGTAGCACTCACGAATTTCCACATAAGCTTTTCAGGCGTGTGATTTGCGTGAGGGGCAAATCCATCGGATGAAAGGTGGGTTGTCGCTTGAGGTCGGAGAGATAGCTCACTTGTCCTTTCTGCACCACAATTGAGCCATCACGCAGATGACTGTCGGGGGCAGAAAGAATGGTCGGGGATTAGCATCAAAGATTTGTTTCACCTCCGCTATGGGCTGTGGTTTTAGCGTGGTGTCTTCATTGACAAAGTCAAAAAAAGCGAAGGCTCGGAAGTTGTGCTTTGCGTGGCTTTCCGGACTTAGCGGTTGTCTGTGGTCTTGTCTTTGACTTTGTTTGCGTCTTAGCGGTTTGCCTTCTTGGGGGTATTGGCTTTTAGTTCTGCACTTACGCGCTCTACTTCTTGTGTCCACAGCGTGTATTCCTCGGGAGCAAAGAGCAGATACTCCTGATCATTGTTGCTTTCTACAATGGGATGGTGGTCGTCATCGAAATAAACAGTTTGCCCATTCATCTCGCGTGGGGCTTCCACGTCTGGTCGCTTCTCTGCTTTCTCTTCATATTGATGGAATAGGGTTAATGTAGGCACACCTTCGGGAGCGGGTTCTTCGGAAATCATTGCTGCAATATCTGTTTGCGGAGTCATTTGTTCTTCTTGAGATTTTGCTTCTTCCTGCTCCTTTGTATCTTCCTTAATTTCTGCCTTTATTTCCTCCGCAATAGCTTCTTCTAGCTGTACTTTTTTTCCTTGGTGAATTGTCCTTGCACCAAGTCTTCTAGTTCTTCTATGTCGTGGAGTTTGCAGGGCGTGAAATAGAGGTCTCTGCTCTATTCCTAAGCCGTGTACCTTCACTTCTTGCATTTCATCGAGCGACATATTTCCAAGTTTCCAGCCATAACCCATCGTTACGGCTCCAAAAACCTATTCGGGTCTTGGGGTCGTATTCTAATATGTAGGCGGTGTAAGCACCCATCGGAAAGAAAATAGCGTGCATACGCTGTTTTTATCGCCAACTAGTTCTTTTTGTGTGGAATCGAGTTTGGGGAGCTGCTTTTTGAATGGCCTTGGGCATCAAGTTGTAAGCATCGTTTGCTTCCTTTTTCTTCTTGTGGAGTTGATTGTTCCTTCTTTTTCTTTCTGCCCTGACAATCCTACGGTCACACCAAGTTTTTGCAGTTTCTTTTCGGCTTCGACTTGGCGTTCTTCTTCACTAATCGCAACGCCTGTGTGATAGAGTTTGCGGTCAAATCGTTCTTCTATATCGTGTGAGAGTTGCTCACGCAAACTGTCAGCTATTTCTTGAATTCCGCCCTCAAATTGATACTCCCACGTGGGTTTGCCATAAGGGTCTGTTCCCATTATTCGAGTAGTGGCGATGGTGTGCGATTGGATGTCTTCCCAACTGCCTTCAAAGAGGGCACTGTGTGTGAATGCCATTGAGAAACCATCGCCTTTGGGAACTGCAACGGTCTGCACAAACTTTTTCTTCATCAGATGTTGCAATGCCTTTTTCCACTTTTGTTTTTTTGCAAGACAATGAGGTCGCTCCTCACCTCTGTTCCTGCATTTTCACTGAACATTCCTCCGGCAGTCGAATCGCTGAGATGAGCTTACTATTCTCCATCAAATAACGGCGGAAGGCTTCATTGCGTGGGGCATCTAATAAGCCTTGTGAGGTGATGAAAGCCAGCACTCCTCCTTCGCGAATACTGTCGAGTCCTTTGATGAAAAAAAGTAATTGTGTATGGCACGTGTGGATTCTTTCTTGATGGCGTCTTGTCCTTTGTTGTAGGCTCTATCGTAGACCATAAAGTCACCAAAGGGATATTTACTTATCGGCTTCTGCGCGTTCTTCTATACTTTCAAAGGGGCTTGCTGCACAAAGATGGTGCTTTGGCCCCAGGGGATGTAGACTTTGGGCCATGCGCGCTGTGAGCAAAATCTTTTTCAAAGGCGTCCACCCGACCTACGTGTGGGGCGAGAGCTCGGCAAATGCCCCCATTCCTAAGGAAGGGTCTAGGCAAGTGCGAAAGGTTACGCCTGGTTTCTCTAAGGAGTCGGCAATGGCATTGACGATGCGTGTGTCGGTATAAAAGGAGGTGAGGACGCTTGCCTGATGCTCTCCCAATAGCGTTTAGCCATATCAGCACTGGGGGCTTCTCGATAGATGAGTTGTTTGAGTGCGCAAAGTGGGGGCAAAGAGGTCTTGTTCGGACTTTGACCAATAGCGGATGTCTTCGGGTTGGTCGGTTCGGTTTAAGATGCACTTCAATCCGCCAAAACCTTGATAGGCGCGCAGCACTTTTTGTTCTTCTTCGGTGGCGGTGCGTTGCTCTTTTCTCCAAACGAAGGAGAAGACCTATGGCTGCTGTGTTGGCTGCTAATACAGCTTTTTGTTGTAAGACATAGTAAAGAAATGAGAGAATTGAATGGTGTGGGTAAAGGATAGGGGAGGGGGCAGAAAATGTGGCTTGTTTCCCCAAAAATGTGGCTTGTTTTTCAAGAAAACGTGGAGATTTTCGGAAAAAAAGCTCAGACTTTTTGATGAAATCTCCCACGTTTTTATGGCTTACTTCCTACCTTTGGGTTTAGATGTGGTGTTGTCAAATTCAAAAGCGGTGGAACCATCGCCACGAAGCACGAGATGGGCATTGAATTTCTTGCCTGCTTTGTTCTGAAAAACCTTTGATGAGAGTTGTGCGCTTGGTCGTCAGGAGATCTTTCGTCTGCGCTTCGGTGAGGGTGACGCCACATATCTCACGAAAGACGTGGAAATCGCAACCTTCACTCTTGCACTTCGCCACCTTGGGGAAGATGCCCACGGTGTCCCTTACCGCACACTGGACAACGATAAGTGGGATATTGGGGTTGCACTATTTGTAAAAGCAAGGAGTTCACGACAGATTTCTGCGGTATAGTCCTTGATGCGTGTAGAGAAGTCCTCGGCAGATGCTTTGCCTGCTTCGATGGCGGAGAGGGCGAGTTCCCAATTCCCCGTCATTTCTGCATTGGCGATGCGTTGGTCTTTGACGATGCCATAAACGGATAAGCCTTTTTCCGTGGGGAGGAGTGTTTTCTTTCTCTGCGGATAAAGTCACGAAGTAGGAGGGTTTCGATGATACTGGCGCGTGTGGTCGGTGTACCGATGCCGCAATCACTGATGGCTTTTGCGAGTGTCGGTGTCTGCTATCTCTCGACCTGCGTTTTCCATTGCAGAGAGCAACGTGGCTTCTGTAAACAAGGGCTTAGGCTTGGTCTTATGTTGCGTAATTGCTCCGTGGTCAAGAGGGAGGTTCTCACCTTCTTGAACATTGGGAAGCTCAGCGAGATCTTCTTCTTTTTCTTCCTCACTTTCTTCTGATTGTGTTTTCTCTCCTTGGGAAGTATAGGCTTCCATCCTTGCGACAAAATTTGTTTACCGTGCCAGACAAAGCGATGAGTGCCATCAGTTAGGTCTATCTGCATACGCTCTTCTTGGGCATTGAGGGGCAAAGGCTGCCACAAAGCGTGCGCATATCATTTGATAGATGGCAGCTTCATCGGATGACAATGTCTGTGCATTTCCTCTCCTGTGGGCAAGAGGGCATGGTGGTCAGTCACCTTGCTGTCGTCTACGGAGTGAGGATTGAGCGGATGCGGTAGTGAAGTTCCAAGTTTTTGCAGCAAACTATCGACTTCTTCAAAGACGTCTTTGGCTAATGTAACGACTGCCCGTACGGGGATAGGTCGTTACTTTCTTTTCATAGAGGGACTGTGCCAGAGATAGGGTCTTGTCTGCAGAAAAATCCTAGTTGGCGATTGGCTTCTTTTTGAAGGGTTGTCAAATCATAGAGCAAAGGTGGGGCATTGCTGCCACCTTGCGACTGACAGAGGTGGCTACCAAGGAGGACAGACGGCTTAGCGTAGCAAAAGCGGTCTGTGCTTCTCCCTCGGTAGCGAAATCCTCTGCACAAGTGGTCTGAAAAAGGACACCGTCTTTCTGTACAATGGCTTGTAATCGCCAAAAGGGGACGGACGAGAATCCTTGATGCTCCAAAATACCTACGGCAGATCATGGCTAGTGTGGGAGTTTGCACACGACCTAGTGAATAGGCTCCGCGTCGAGCAATGGACAATGCTCGACTGGCATTGATGCCGACCAACCAATCGGCTTCACTGCGTGCTTTGCCTGCCAGATAAAGGGCATCATACGCGCTTCCGGCTTTTAAGCTGGGCGAGTCCCTCTCGGATGGCTTTATCGGTGAGGGACGAAATCCAAAAGTCGCCGGAAGGGCTTTTTGGCATCCTAGATAGCCATAGATATAGCGGAAAATGAGTTCTCCTTCTCGTCCGGCATCGGTGGCTACGATGATTTGGTCGCTTTTTCAAAACAGGAACGGATGATTTTTGAGTTGCTTAAGGGCGGTTGGGTCGTCTTCAAAGTCTTTGCCTTTGCGGATTTGTCGCACCATCGAGCTGGAAAGGCTGTGGAACGATGGGGAGTTCCTCTGCTTTGTAAGCTCCATAGCCATATTGTTCGGGCATTGACAAGGTGATGAGATGACCGAATGCCCAAGTGACAAGGTAGTCTGCTCCTTCCAGGAAGCCGTCTTCTCGACGATTTGCGCTAACAATACGCGCGATGTCACGCGCCACGGAGGGCTTTTTCGGCAATGATACAGGTTGTCATAGCTTATTTTATTTATTATTTTGCTTGTTGTTCACATCTTGCGACCGCGCTTTGCTTTTTTGTTCTTGCTTGGCTTGCTGCGCTTCTGTGGGTTGGGTCTGTTGTGATTTGAGCGGTTCTTTGAGGGTCTTTCGTGGCTTCGTTGGTTTTTGCCGTGGTTGTTCACAGCAACCTGAGTTTTTATTTTCCTCGGCTACGGCTTCAACCTTACCCTTGTCTTGTTTCTTATCAGGATTCCACTTGTAAAAAGCGTGGGCGGTTTTTCCTCCTTGTCCATACGGACATAGGCATTGAAGCTCTTGCCTTCCTTGTCTACCATATTCTTGAGATAGAGCGTGCTACCTGCATTCAAGGCTTCACGCTGTTTGTCGGAGAGCGTGAGTCCACAGAGTTTACGAGGAATTCCGCCTTGCTTTTGTCCTTGTTCTTGATGTTGTGCCTTACGTTCCTGCAAACTCTTCTTGTCACCAAAAGATAAATTCGATGCCTTTCTTCTCGGCATTGACTTGACGTGGCATCAAAGGATTTTGCCATTCTTAGAAGTCATTCCTTCCACTTTCACCGCCTTACCCTCTACAAGATCTTTATACTGCTGGTCTGAGAGCGTTACCCCCTTTATCTCCTTGGGAATAGACACTCTGTCGGCACGCAGGGCAAGCACTTCGTTCGTCTGAGGGTCGATGGAGATGTAGGCTGAGAAGGTTTCTCCGTTCTTGGGGGCTAATTCAATTATCTTGCCAAGATTTCCCGTGGCAAGCAGTGTCTCTTTCTCCTCAGCTGAAAACTTATGCCCCATCTTAGTGGCTGCATTGATACCTGCCATGCCGTTACCTTTGGGCATAAGCTCCTGCCGTTGCGACAAACATAGTGAGCAGGACGAGGAAAAAGTTTCTTCTTATTCATAATACGATGAGATGAAATGATGAATATGGTTGATGTTTTACAGATAATAGTCGAGGGAATGGGCTTCGGCTGCTGAGTTTGCAGAAGAGAAGAGCTGTGATACTGTCTCCTCTTCTTGTTCTTCTTCGGCTTCCGCCTTGCGAAGAACTTGTAGGAGTTTCTGATGAGCTGCGGTTTTGCTTCGTGAGTTCTGCCATATACTGGGCAAGCAGGTCTGTGCCTTGTAGAGACTGAAGCGTGGTTTTTCACTTCGCTTTCATCTTCTTCGTCCAAGCTGTCATCCTGCTTACTCCACTTACTGAGTCGAAAAAGATCACGAGTGAGGATACTTGTCGGAGAAACATCCTGCACTAGATTGTCCTGCCATAAGATTTCCTCACGAAGGACCTCTTCTTCATCGATGTCCTCCTGCGCATAGTCTACTTCCAACTCATTAGACTCGGTACTTTTCTGCATTTTTGCGCAGCAAAGTTAGGGGCTATTTCAGCTGATTTCTCAGATGAGAAAACTTCGGGAACAGCTGGGAAAATTGGGGAAGTAAAACCTTTTACTCCTTCCCACCAGATGATGCTTCTCTTGTGTCTTTGGTGAACTGGCAGATGCTTCTGATTTTGGGACTTTCGTTCTGCCCTTGTACCCTCCTGCTCCTCCATTTGTCGTAGGTATAAGCTATACCCAATACCATCCAAAGAATGGAGAGTACAAGGAGCGTGTCTAATAGTAGGGTCGTTATCATACTGGTATGGTGGTTTTGCGTCTTTGTTTGGCTGTGGCTTGATTGAGTAAGTCCCGATGTTCCTTGAGATGCGCTCGGAGTATATGGTCAATGTAGTGACCATTGGCACACGCTCGTGAAGGTCTTGCAACACGTTGCGGAGTATTTCTAAGGTCTCAGCGTTCATCGTAAAAGAGGTCTTCTCTCTTATCCGAAGAGGGGCGAAGTAGGTGCTACGGTATGCATCCATTGTCAGTGCTTCTTCTTTGGGGCATACTACCTCTTCGGGGATGAAGTTTCCCTGCTTTTTGGGCTACATGCTCCTCCTTTTCCTCTATCGGGTCATAGCTTGCAGTAGCTACCGAAGGACGCTTCATCACACCATCCTCTGCCATCTCGTGAAGCTTGGCTTCTAGCTGTCTACGTTTCTCTTCAATCGTGGGCATTGTCGGGAGGATTTTGGAGGTTTAGCTTATGGATGAGGTAGCTTTTTCAGTTCTTCTATGTTTGTCCCTGCACGAAGTACTTTCGCAGGAGGGAGATAGGTGGAGCGAAACACGCCACGTGCGCCATACATAGACAACTCATGCGAGAAGCGATGGGCAGCATATAGATGAAAAAGGCAGAAGCGTTAGCCCTTCTTCTTTTGATATACTGACTATAGTGTGTGATGAGCGTGTTTTTAACTCGGCGATCTACTTTATTCCAAAAGGAGCATAATGTCTTTTATACGTGCTGTCTGCATGGATACTCCCAAGTCTTGAATACTTTTTGGCGTAAGTCAAACAAGCGACCATAGACTGAATGTCGGGTTCTATAGGAGAAAGGATATAGTCCATCTCCAAGGAGAGTTCCAATAGCTCTCTTGTTCCTGCATGACCAGGGAAGTCAAAGATAACAAGCTGGTAGGCTTTTTGGGATACTGCGCAATGAGGGCTTCCACTTTTGCCAATTGCTTCTTTGGGCGATGCCTTGATGATGCGGTAGGACTTGCGACCGAGTTGCTGAAAGTAGCCTTGCATGGAAGTCGTAAGAGAAGCATCTTCACCAATGGTTTCCTTTTCGCGTTCTCGAAGTTTGAAGAAGGAGTCTTGCGTGAGATCACAATCTACCACAAAGAGGGAGATGCCCTCTTCATAGTAGAGCATACTACTGAGAATCTCGGCAGGGTGCTTTTACCGACTCCTCCTTTTTGAGAGGAGAAGCCGAGAAATAGTGGGCGATGTGGTGATGCTTGCATATCAATGGATTGAACGATAAAAACAAAGGTTGGAGCGAACGAGAAAGAGAGTCCTTTAACTAACGAGTGTTCGTGTGATCTACATCTCGAGATACCGAGAAGTCGAGACCTCGAGGATGTCGTTTTCGAGAAATTTATAAATCGATTTCTCGACATTTCGAGTACATCACCTATTAATAGCTTGAGCGTTCTCTCGCTCGTTCTGAGTGCAAAAATAAACGCTTTACAAAGAGCTAAAACGAGCTTTCAGGAAATCAGGGAACTTTCGGGATTTATCGGACATTTCCCTCATAGTGAACGATTTGCGATTAGGCTGTAACTTTGCAGACGAACAAATACAACCTCTAACACGACCGAAGGAAACAGCCCACTAAGGGCTGGATGCTTCCCTCAGCATCAACTCTTTTTACCGGCAAGTGTGTCTTTGTAACACAAACCGCGGTTTGTCTCACAAAAACTCCTTGCCTCGGTGCGAGGAAATGCTGAACTCCAAAGTCGTCAGTAAAGAAGAAACACATGAAACTGCAAAGCAATCCCTCCGCTGAGGGCTTAAACTCCGATAAACCTCGATGGGACAATTGGCACGTACGCCTACCTAATCCCAAAGACCAACAGAAAATCATTGATTTGTTCCAGCGTTCGGGCGCAAAAACGAAGTCAGACTTTGTGCGTGCTCGCTTGTTGGGTGAAGAATTTAAGGTCATTTCCGTGGATAAAAACAGCTGTTGAATACAACCGAAAGCTGTCGGAATTCACGGCACAACTACATAAGATTGGTATCTCTATAACCAAGCCGTACGCGCCCTCAACACCTATCATTCTGTTAAGACAGCACAGGTGATGCTCGAGAAATTGACGCACTATTCCACGCAAATTCTTGCGTTGCAATCCCAAGTTATTGCCCTCACCATGGACTACCGCAAACGATGATTGCCAAAAATTTCCGCCACGGAAAAACCTCGGTGGTGCGCTGAGGCTACAACTTTAAGAAAGTGGAAAAAGGAGATGCCGAAGTCATTCTATCCAAAGGGCTCTATCAATCGGCTGAAGGGGGATTTAAGATGGAAGAAGTACTGCGAGATATGCAGGCACTTATCCCTACGCATTGCCGAACTAAGAAGATCGTCTTCCATTGTTCCCTCAACCCTCACCCGGATGAACGCTTGTCAGATGAGAGGCTAGCCACCTTAGCCGAGGAATATATGCAGGCACTCGGCTACGGCTCACAACCCTACATCGTGTTTAAGCATCACGACATCGAGCGAGAACACATTCACATCGTTTCCTTTGCGCGTAAATGAACAAGGAGAAAAATCAATGATGGGTTTGAAAAGCGAAGAAGCAAGCGTATCACAGATGCTCTGGAGCAAAAAAATACGGACTGATACCCAGTACACCGACCCAAGAGCAAGTACTTCAAAAAAAGCAAGTCGGGAAAAACCGCTCAATGAGTCCGTGGAGAATAGAAAAACAAAGGTAGAAAAAGTGCTTCGTGCCGTACTTGCACACTACAAGTTCGCTTCTTTGGGAGAACTCAATGCCATACTCGCACACTATCATCTCACAGCCGAAGAGGTAAAAACAGAAGTTCGGGGCAAACGCTATGATGGGTTGGTCTACCTCCTTACAGATGATGAGGGTAAAAAGAGTATGCCCATTGCAGCCTCTGAACTAGGTCGAGGACTGGGACATACCGCTATCACCAACCACATCAAACGCTCAAAGTCTGCGCTAAAAACAGATATTCCCAAGGTAAGGCAACGCGTACTTATGGTAATGCGTACTTCCCCCTCGTCAGAAGTCGATTTGAAGAAAAGTCTCATCCAACAAGGCTTTGCAGTAGTACTTCGCAGAAATAAGGCAGGGCGCATCTATGGCGTCACCTTTATAGACGACAAAGAAGGGATAGCCCTCAATGGTTCACGTTTGGGCAAGGGATATTCTGCCAACGTCTTTGCCCAATATCTGCAAGACACCGGACAGAATCCTTTCTTGGATGAAAGACGTTATCCCAATAGTCTTTGGAAAAATGCTGAAGGAAGAGGAAAAACAAGGGATATTTCTCACAAAAGCTCCCATGTTTTTCCAGAAAAGTCCCACGTTTCTCACGACAACTCAGAAAGCAACAATCTCATTGACGAACTCTTGGACGAAACCTTAGATACTTTTGGCAGCACCGGCAGGGAATGATGATTGAAAGAAGCGGCTTGGCAACGCAAACTGCGCAGACAGAGTAAGGTTCGTTTGGGAAGAAGAAAGCACTAGGTCTAAAGGCATTATTATAGAATTCAAACACCATTCAAAACAAACACATACCCTCTATGGCACAAGAAGACGATTTACGAGCATTGGGAAAGATTATGGACTTTATGCGAGGCATATCCGTACTCTTTTCTCCTCATCAACTGCTATTGGTTTTGTTATAGCGCATTTTGAAACGTGGCACTTCACGCTGGCTATAATCGACAAAATCCTACTCAATTTTCAGCGAACAACCGGGCTTGTTCTCCTCCAAGCTGTGGACAAAAGCTCTTTTCTGTGGTTTTCCTTGGGCTTTTCTTGCCTAGGCACCAAGGGCGTCAAGGAAGAAAAGATTACGTGGGGAATGATTTACTCAGCCCTTGTCGTGGGCTTTGTGCTTTTCTTTCTCAATTGGTGGTTGCTCGTTTTGCCCATCTCGGCAGTAGGTGCAGCATCACTCTACATCTTCTCGTTGTCTCTAGGTTATATCTGCTCTACTGATGGCTGGAGTGTGGATGAGTCGTTTGCTCAAAGAAACAATCTGATGGATGACGTTTTCAACATGGAAAACGAGAGTTTTATGCAAGAAACACGGCTGATGCAAAACGAGTATTCGGTGAAACTTGCCGACACGCTTTTACTACAAAAAGAAATGGAACAAAGGGTGGATCAACATCGTCAATCCCTTTCCGTGCTTCGATGGTTCTCGGCACACCGGGCTCAGGTAAGTCTTATGCCATTGTGAACAACTACATCAAGCAACAGATTGAAAAAAAGGTTTTGCGATGTACATCTACGACTACAAATTTCCTGACCTCTCAGAGATTGCCTACAACCACTTGCTCCATCATTTGGATGCTTATGAAGTAAAACCCCAATTCTTCGTCATCAACTTTGATGACCCACGTAAGACGTCATCGCTGCAATCCCATCAACCCGAGTTTTATGACAGACATCTCGGATGCCTACGAGAGTGCTTACACGATTATGCTCAATCTCAACCGCTCGTGGATTCAAAAACAAGGAGATTTCTTTGTGGAGTCGCTTATCATCTTACTCGCAGCTATCATTTGGTTTCTCAAAAATCTACGAGGATGGCAAGTATTGCACCTTTCCACACGCCATTGAGTTCCTCAATCGCCCCTATGCGCAGATATTTCCAATCCTCACCGCCTATGACGAATTGGCGAACTACCTTTCACCCTTTATGGATGCTTGGGAGGGGGAGCGCAAGACCAACTGCAGGGGCAGATTGCTTCGGCAAAGATACCGCTCTCACGTATGATTTCGCCGGCACTCTATTGGGTGATGACAGGGAGATGACTTTTCTCTCGACATCAATAACCCACGTGAGCCGAAAGGTCCTTGTGGTGGGCAATAATCCCGATCGCCAAAACATCTACTCGGCAGCACTTGGACTCTACAATTCGCGCATCGTAAAACTCATCAATAAGAAGAAGCAACTCAAAGTCCTCCGTCATCATAGACGAGCTACCGACCATCTACTTCCGTGGCTTGGACAACCTCATTGCCACTGCCCGAAGTAACAAAGTGGCTGTTTGTTTGGGCTTTCAAGACTTCTCGCAGCTCACTCGTGACTATGGCGACAAGGAAAGTAAGGTTATCCAAAAACACTGTGGGAAATGTCTTTTTCTGGACAAGTTGTAGGTGAAACAGCCAAGACCCTCTCCGAACGCTTCGGAAAAAGTCCTCCAGCAGCGTCAGTCTATGACCATCAACCGCAACGACAAGTCCACTTCTATCTCCACGCAACTCGATAGCCTTATCCCTGCTTCCAAAAATCTCCAACCTCACACAAGGCATGTTTGTTGGAGCTGTCTCCGACAACTTCGACGAGCGTATCGAGCAGAAAAATCTTCCACGCAGAGATTGTGGTGGATTCCGCCAAAGTTTCTACCGAAATGAAAAGCCTATCAGCCTATTCCCATCATTGCAGAGTTCATGAAACGAAGATGGCTCCGATAATCTCAAAGAGACTATCGAAGCTAACTATCGCAAGGTCAAGGAAGAAATTCTCTCGTTAGTTGATTCTGAGATTATGCGTATTAAGGATGATCCGAAGCTTGCTCATTTAATCAAAATGTAATCCTTTCATCTATACATCATTAATTATGGATTTGATTATTCCCAATAAGAATCAAAGGTATGATCTCCGTAAATCTCACAACGATTTTTGTTCAAAAATTAAGCATATTGATATTATAGACTGCTTTTTCATAATGCATTAAATACGGAAACAAGTGCTTCCAACCTCAGAGGATATAGCCAAAAAGTTGGAAGTGCTTATCAAAGAATGAATGAAGGGAGATATTCCAGAGTCGGAATATCTCCCTTTTTGATTTACTACTTCTTGAACCTGCCGCCTTTTGGGTCGCTTCGCACCATCCGCTTATTGATTTTTCACGGAGTTCGTCAAGGAAATAAGTGCGACTGTTATCTTTGTGATGCTTTATTTTCATATATACGTTGTAGCAGCTCTTTATCTCCACTCCGAAGATTTCAGAGAGTGTGTCTGCCAATTCCTACATTACTGATACAATTGCAGGTGTCGAGAGCATACAAGAGTTCGACCAGATAATAAACAGAAATACCAGAAGACAATGATAAGATTGCTACTTCGCCAAAATAAAAACTTAAATGTCGTTATTTTTCATCACCTTATGTTTTTTTGCAGGCTAAGTTCGAAAGATTATTTAGGGCAAAATACCCTCCCAGAAAGCAAGTAATATTTGTGGAAACTTATAATGAATCAAGATATTGCTTAGGTTTTATCCTGTGATATTTTGCAGAAAGCCTCTGTGAAGTGGCTGAGATTGGCATATCCAATTTTATAGCCTACTTCAGATACAGAGTAAAAGACGAGTGGAAAGCAAACGTTTTTGCCCATTCCATCTTTTCGGATAGGGCATACTCGGCAATCGCCTTGCCAATAACCTGTTTGAAGCATTTTTGTAGTTTGGAACTGCTCATTGCTGCTTCACGTGCCAGTTCGGGAATGCTCGGTACGTTGTTCAAACTTTGTAAAATCTGACGACGGACACGGAAGACAGCCTCACATCGTTCAAATTCAAGTTGGAAAGAGATTTCACCTCCGAACGTTTTTCGAGTTTTTCAAGAAAGATCGTCAGCAGTTCTATTGCCTTTTCCATGTAAATGGAGGGATAGAAAAAGCACATCGCTTTTGGCTGTGGCCTTAATGCCATCCAATACTTGTTGCATCGCAGGTGTGATGGTCTCGAACAGATAAAAAGACTTGTCCGACCGAGCAGCCGACCGATGTAGGTTTCGTGAGCCGTATCCATTTGCTCTATCCAATCCTTGTTGAAGGTCAATGTAATGTTTTTCATACTGCCGTTTGGGAGCGAAAGTCCACCCGTAGGGATATTGCTTGAGGGCATAAAGATACCGTCGAGCGTGTCCACCCCGACCGTTTTCGTGCTTGTGCCGATAATCTGCTCGTGCTTATGCTCGTTGATATAAAACATCACGGGAATCCATTTCGAGTTTTCTACCGAGCGACGCACCATTGTCATCGGTTCGTGCGATACGAAACTGATGTAGGTCAATGTGAGCCATGACAACGGGTAGTATTGCTTGAAAAAGCCGCTGCCCACTGAGGGCGGAACGATAAAACCATCGTTCGTTACCGATGTGCCGAATTGCTCGGCAACCATCTCGATCCAATCTTCTGGCTTATTGATTGCACAAAATTCTATGGTCATATCATTATACCTTTCTGCAAATTTACAAATAAGCAAGGATAAAAAGAGGATTTTCTTGTATTCTTATCCTCGTTGAATCGCATGCTCTATAAAAACACAAGAGTATTCCTTTTTGAGGGAATACTCTTGCGATAGGGGATTTACTCAAAGTGCGACTAAACTTGAAGGTATTCCCACGACAGTAACGACGGGAGTTTGCAGAGCATTCACCCGTCTTGGTATTGTAGGTGTAGTAGCCTGTTCCGTTATTGCACGTCATACCAAAAGACGATGAAATCTTTGTAGCGTGTTATGGCAAAAGAGCCATTGCTGTCGGTCATTGGCAAATCGAGTTTTTCGATGGTTTTGTTCCAAAATGTCGATTTTCACGGGTTGGAAGTCTTTCTTGAGTATTCCGAATTCCGTATCCGTTACTTTCAAGCAACTATATACAATGCCATTGCCCGCATAGTAAGACTTAATCATATACTGCCCCGTTTTGCCAATCCCTTTTTATGGTTGTCTTCGACAGGGTTGAACAGGTAATCGGCGTCCCATTGGTCACTTCCCTTTTGCGGATACGCGAGGAAACCTTCCTTATTGGCAACGTTGAAGTTGTTGCCCGCACTGTAAAAAGTAGATGTCGCCCCGCTCGTCCATAAAGGCATCGGAGTGACGGAACAATCCGACAACACTTGTGCGACTGTCCTTCACGACTTCGGTCTTTTTTCGTTTTTAAGGTCAATAACAGCCACCTCTGCACCCGTCCCCGGTACGGAGGTGTGGGGGCGAATTGAGCTGGTTGAGGGTTACATATATCTTTCCGTCTCGAATGACATTGCAACCGGGGTCGGGATTATTGTCCTGAACAGCATAAGACGAGAGTCGATTTCATCCTCTTTTTGCAACGTAGCGGTATTGATTAGCGCAATCTTTCCCCCTTCCGTGCAAAGCGACGTATGCCCGCTGCTCGTCGATGAAATTGATTTCTCGGGTTGCGCCATCTGTTCAAAGGTCATCGTACCTACTTTTTAGCAGTTCGCCGTGCGCCCCTCTTTGTAAACTTAGTGTACCTTATCTCCGAATTTCCTTCGGGCACAAGTACCGTGTTTCCTTTTGCGAAGAGATAACACTCAAAAGCCAAATTCGAATGCTTTCTTGTTGTCGGTGGCTTGAGGTGTCAAATCACCGAACGTGCTGACGTAAGCACTTTTTGTCCACATAATGCACAAAGGCAAAATGCTGTTGCACCTCATTGGGCGTTGGTTTCGGGTCATCGTTCCTGTCGCAGGACGTCAGCCCTATGGAGCCGACCAGCATAGCAGAAAGGGCTATGTTCTTCAATGTTGTTCTCATTTTTATTTATTTTTAGAATTATAAAACACCTTTCGAGAAGACGTATCTGAATTTGAGGTGGAATGTCCGTCCTGCCAACGGTTGGCGGAACTGGTCCCAACTTCTTTATTCATCAGGTTGTGGCATTCCAAAGCGATGGAATATTTGTTCTTGTGGGTCAATAGCAAACCAATATCATTGACGAAACTGCGAGGAATACGTCGTTTTCTGCAATTCAGTAAGTTCCCAAAAGTAGAAGAACTCTTCCGTGAACTTCCCGTCCCAGAATGCCTTGACATACCAATTTCTTGAACAATCGGTCGCTGTGGTATTCCGCTCCGAAGTTGGCAAACAGGTAGGGAATATTCGGCAGTCGCAATCCTTTTGTCGGATTAGGGGGCTTGGGTGCCGGGCAAATAGTCCAAAAACATCGCGGACGTCCTGATAAGTCAGGTTCCCGTAGGCATAGACCGTCGGCGATATATCCAGTTTCAACTCGGTCTCTATCCCTCTGATATGTACCTTTTCCGCATTCACATATCCGGCTGCCATATGTTGTTTCATCGGTTTTATCATATCGCTCACCTGCATATAAAAGCCATTCACTTCAAATTGCAATCGCGACAGTCCGAGTACATCGTTTTTATCTATCAAGAAACCCAGATTGAAGTTGTGGCTTTTTCTGGTTTCAGTCCGGCAGCAGGAAAGGTAATGATACCATCGCCAAACAGCTCTTGCGAATTGGGGAGTCGTATCGCCCGTTGGTAAGATACCTTCAAGTGAAAACCTCTGAACGGTTCGTACTTCATTGCCTCTATCCAGCCGATTTGCGATGTCGTATTGCTCTTTTTCTTCGGAGCCCTCGATCATCTCGTATGAAGTCAAATCCTCTATCTCGGAATGGAGATGGAAATACTTTGCTGAGAACATATTCGTCAGTTTTCTACCGAAAAGTTTCGCATCCCAAGTCAATCCTGAGACAATACTGGTCTTTTGTTTGCAAAATCCTCCGATAATAAACCCTGCGTGCTGACTCGCAATGTCATCATTCGGTTGTCTTTCGCATAGTTAATAAGCGTGTTCAGGTTCAAATTGTGATTGGTGGACAATTTGTAAATCAAGAGTTGATACGTTCGTTGATTTCCAAACCTTTGTCGTTTGAGTTGTGAGGAACGTCCCCCGTTTCTCCCTGTCCGTTCGGGCTCGGATATATATTTCCCTCAAAATCGTGATTAACTCGTGCCGTATCCACAAAAATTGTTCGTCGTATGCGAGAGAGAAATGCGACTCGAAGTTAAGTCGATTGTTCAGTATTCCGCTTTTTATCAGTTTGTTTTCGAGCATAAACATCCCGGATTTGTTTTCAGCGTGCTGGATATTCTTCAATACTCCTTGTGTCTCATTGAAACGGTTGTAATACCCGAACTCGGTACTAATCTCATCGAGACCAAAAATTTCGTAAAAGCGACTTTCCATTTCAACATATACGAACGAAAAACGGTCGTGGTCACGCTTTACAAACAGGTTCTCTCTTTCGGGGACTCTAAATGAGTAATCATTCTTTGCAGAAGTATAATACCCTCCCGCACCGAGCAAAATACCGCTCTTTGGGAAATTCTTGCGAGAGAAGACGCTTCCTTTGTGTGTTTGATAAGAACCTAATTCATACGAAGCATCTAAATAGTCCGTACTGAATTCTTTCGTAACGATATTGACCGCCCCCCAATCCGTCGCAACCGAAACGAGCAGGAATGATACTCTATAGACTTCTATCCGTTCGATAATATCTATAGGAATTTCATCAAGAGAAAACGTACCGTCCGAAGTGCTCATAGGAATTCCATCCCACAGTATTTGGATGCGATTGCCTTCTAATCCATGAACAATAATTCTTGAACTGCTTCCCAAACCACCAGTTTGTCCGACTTTTCAATCCTATGGTCTTATCTAAGATGGTCTCCAAAGAAACAGAGCGACCTTGTAAATCTTTACCATTGATTACAGTAATTGCTTCAGGCGACTCACGCATAAATTGAACTTTGGATTTACCTGTAACAACAACGCCATCCAACTCTCGTGCATTTGCCCGAAGACGTATTGTATGCTTTTTTATGGACGATTTCAACGTATCTATAGCCGTGTTTCATAACCGACATATCGAGTTAGAACAACATAAGAATCGACTCCTTTCGCTTGTATTTGGACGATACCACGCCGATCGGTTAAAAGCACCGATTCTTAAAGAAGGAGCTCCTATTGGTTTCCATTGAACAGTTGCTGCCTCTATTCCATTTCCATTATCCGCATCGACAACCTTTAATTTCGACTGTATTTGTCTGCGCATAAAGCGTGTAGTGGAAATAGTATTGAAAGAAGCAACAGACTTACACACTTTGAAGTATAATCATATCTTGAAACTTTTCATACAGTATATGTTTCTCTTTGAAATTTCTTGCAAAGTTAGAAATGGTTATTCCGCAGAAAATACCCTATTCTCCATACGTATGCCCTGTTGTAGCATTTCTGTGATAGTATCGTTTCGGGGTATTCTTCTATTCATTCAGGGTATTTTTGATCCGTGCTCATCTCCGTACCTTTGCATCTTAGAAAATCAAACAGAAATCGATATGGAATAAAGAAAATGAAGCCTCTTGATGAGGGAACGGGAGAGCCATAGCCTGCTCTCAATGCAGTGGAGTCATGCTGCAACTCGTTTTCGCACTTTTATCGCCCTGCTGCTCGTGGTATGGGGCGGTGGACAGTTGATGAACGACATTCTCTTCCACAATAGTTTGGGGAGTTGGAGGAGTAATGATCCTATTCGCCTTGCTTCCGAGGCGTGTTCTACGGAACTTTCGATTTGGCGGGCGCACCGCTCGGCTACAATGCCCCTACACGATTGAGGTTGCGTATCATAAGTCATTGCAACGCTTGCCACTCAGATTTTTCAGGAGCGTAAAGGTGGGCGACTTGGTGAACATCATTAACCATGACGTGGGAGCAAATTGAGAGTTGTTGGCACACGGATTGCCGAGATCCTCTCATGCAACGCTTTTCCCTGCCTTACATGGGTAATCATTCATGGTGATAGACTGGCGTTTGGGGCTGTCGCTCATTTCTCTTTGCCTGTAGCATTTCTTCTGCAAATGGCTGTCAAAAACACTTTGGGGAAAGAGCTTTCCAACACTTTATGGAAAGTACGCAAAAAATGTCGGAAGACCTTTTTGGAATATGTGGCTACCATACCGATAATCAAGGCTTTTCAGCACGAGGAAAACAGAACGCAGCAGGTGCTTGGTGGTATGCGCGACTACATCCGTTGGGTGAAGCGGTATGTTCAACGTTACTGTTCCGATGACATTGATAACGATGTTCTTGGAAGGTGGTATCGTAGTAATGACCCTTGTCGGGCTATGGCTGATGACTTCGGGCGAACTGACCGTGACACGTTTTTTCCTTGCCCTAATATTGGGTGGACTGTTCTCGTCCTCCTTTGCTAGAGTTGGCGACGTTCCAACATGTCCGAATCGTCTATGGACAGTCGTTGGCAAAAGTGCAGTCCATCACAGAGGTACAGACAAAGGACACGGCGGACAAGAAAACGGATACGACACAAACGGATGTTTGTTTCGAGCACGTTACCTTTTCCTATCCAAACAAGAAAGACAATGCGCTGAAAGATGTATGTCTTCAATTTCCGAAAAGGTGAGTCATACAGCTATCGTAGGCGAGTCAGGGTCGGGAAAAGCCACGCTGGCAGGTTTGATGATGGGGTTCTGGCACCCCAAACAGGTACTATCCGATTGGGAGGAAGAATATGCACGGAACTCTCCGAACGTAATATCGCTGATTACTTTTCGATGGTGCAGCAGGAGGTTTTTCTCTTTAACACAACCATTCGGGATAATATCCGTATGGAGACCCTACCGCCACACAAAAGGAAGTGGAAACGGCAGCACAGCGTGCCCGTATTCATGATTTTATCATGCGGGATTGCCGAATGGTTATGATACGCCGGCAGGCGAAGCCCGGCGTAAAAATCTCTGAGCGGAGAAAAACAGCGTATTTCCATTGCTCGAATGTTGCTCAAAGAGACTCTCCAATAATGTATTCTCGATGAAGCCACTGCCGCATTGGACGGAGAGAATGAGAAACTAATCAAGAGCTCTTGATGAGTGCAGCGCAACAAGACCGTCATCACCATCGCTCACCGTCTCAATACTATTCAGGATATGGAGCGTATTGTTGTGATGGACAAAGGGCAGGTTGTGTCAAAGGAACACACACAAGAACTGATGAAAGACTGTTCTCTGTACCGCAATATGACGGAAACGCAAGAGCAAGTAAGTAAATGGCAATTAAAAGAAGAGGAGGAATAAGAATGGTACGCAATATACTGAATGAATTGACCGCTAGCGGAGTTCGGCATCTAATTATCTCCGCACTGTTTTTCGTGGTTTATGCCCTTTGTGGCACGGCGATAATGCTCACCGTCTTGTTTCCTCATCGACCGTCATATACATGGAGAAAGCATCTCTTTCATTTCGGCAGCATGGGTACTCGGTAGTCTGCTGGTCTTGAAAACCATATCCAATGCCATTGCCGATATGAGTAAGCATTTTGCCGGATTTGATCTTGTGGAACGTATCCGCGAGAAAATCATATTGAAATTGAAAAATGTTCTCACTCGGTTTCTGCATACCAATGAGCGTCTGGGAGAGATAAGCACAGTTATTCACAAAGACGTTGATAATATGAAAATGGTAGTAGGACATCTATGGACACGGATGTCTGCCGACTTCATTGTAGCTCTAATACTCGCGTATTGGACTATTTTGCGTGGATTGGCGCATGGGATTGACAATGGTGCCATTCTTCCCATTGCCCTTTTTTCTCTGTATCAGGGGCATTCGCTCGGGAATGAAAGCACAGGAAGAGTCTCAGAACAATCTGGCGGATATGGTCAGCCTCTTTTGTGATGAATACGTCAAGGGCATTCCGGTTTTGAAAAGTGTTTGGAGAAAAAGGAATGTTCCGTGACAGACTCGACCACTCTGTCAGTGAATTTGGAGAAAGCAGTAAGAAGACTTCACGTTTGGCGGCTGTGAGTGTGGGCAGATACACTTTCCTTATAGAGTTGGCTTTCGCTCTGATGGCTACAATCGGTCTTTGGTGGACTTGGCATGGAGAACTTTCCGTTTTTGCCTACCTCATGTTCTATTATTGTCTCGAAAAGAGTTCTACAAACCTTTTGTCAATAGTGGAGAGTCATTGGCTGAACTACATCAAAGTAAAGGGACAGCTACGGACGCATTTCCCACCTGTTGGACGCTCCCATTGTCGTCAATCCATCACAGCCGAAAAAACAGCGGAACGCTTCGACCTGTCATTTTGAGGGAGTCGGGTTCCATTATGAGAAGGAAAGTTTTTGAGATGAAAAATCTCACGTTCAACGTTCCCGAACGGACGGTAACGGCACTTGATCTGGCTCGTCGGGTTCTGGTAAAACAACCATTACCAACCTGTTACTTCGTTTTTGGGAACCGCAGACCGGCAGTATCCGTATCGGTGGTATAGACATTCGAGAAATGGACTATGATTATCTACTCGGTAAAATCAGTGTGGTGATGCAGAATGTTATTCTCTTTTCAGATACCATTGCCAATAATATCAAAGTGGGCAATCAACATGCTACGCAGGAAGAAATCGAGGGAAGCTGCACGACGGGCGATGATACAGACTTTATCGTCAATCTGCCGGAAGGTTATGAAACAAAAATCGGAGAAAACGGTTTGGGACTATCCGGAGGTCAGAAACAAAGGCTTTCAATCGCCCGTGCGTTCCTCAAAGATGCTCCCATCATTCTTTTGGACGAGATAACGAGCAATGTTGACCCTGTTAATGAATATAAGATACAACAGGCAATGTCTGCCCTTATCCGAAATCGCACAGTCTTGGTCATTGCCCATCATTTGCAAACCATCCGTAATGCTAATCAAATTATTGTGATGGACAAGGGACACCTTGTAGAGAACGGGACGCATGCAGAACTTGCAGCAAAAAACGGAATGTACTGCAAATTGCTGTCCATGCAATAACCTAATCAATGAAAAATATGGAGGTGTGGAGTTTGATCCACACCTCTTTTTTTGCCACTTCTATCCATATCGAAGCCACAAGTACGCAGTTATCTCAACACCTCCTAACATACACGGTTTCTTTTGGTTTTTACTTTTGTCCGTGCACCGCTGTTGGTGCCATTAAATATATAGTAACATGGACGAAAAATCAAAGACCAAGAAATCCTTTTGGTCAAGGATTAGAAGGACGAGAATATCAAAGCCGTCACAGGTACGGACGAGAAAGGCGGGCTGAAAACCGTTCCGCCTACCGCCGAGCATGAACAGAGCTTCCTGAAGTTCGACAGGCATAGCAATGCTTTGGAGAACTTCCTCTCCAACTTCATGCGGCAGTTCAAGCATCTCACACTGCTGAACTTCTTCAAAGTGCCTTTTGAGGAGTGCCGTTGCCGTGCACGTGTGCTCACCGAGATGCTCAAAGCACTGGATGCTCCATCCAATAATGCCAGTTCGGAATAAGAAAATCCACTAAAAAGTTGGCAATATTGCCATTATTCGCAATTTTACGAATGAAAGACCAACGGCTTATAAACATGTATAGCAATGGTTACCACTGACAAAGCTACTGAAAAACCCTATGCGTTAGACGACCTCTACAATAATTTAGATACAAATTAACTAAAAATCTCCATATTGCCCTCATGGACGAGGGATATAAGCGAATGAGAAACCGCAAGGGCAAATGCTTAAGAGCGAAATAATGACCATCCTGACTTTTGCTACCATGTTTGGCTCTTTCCACAACTTCAAGCACTATTATCTCTCTCTTCATCAAGGAGCATTTGGCAAGCTACTTCCCTAAGGCCGTGTCCTACACGCGTTTCGTGAAACTCATGCCCCTGCGTGTTCTTCGACCTGATGGCCTTCATGCGCATCCAAGGTTTTGGAAAGTGCATGGGCATTAGTTTTCGTCGACAGTACAATGATTCCAGTATGCCACAACATGAGAAGGAAATTCAACAAGGTGTTTTGATGGACTTGTCAAGAACGGAAAGGGAACGATGGGCTGGTGTCCTGGTTTCAAGCTGCATCTGCTGTGCAACGAGATGAGCGATATACTCACGTTCTGCCTAACTCCCGCAAACGTGGACGACAGAAACCCTAGGGTATGGAAGGTCTTCACCAAAAGTACTCTACGGCAAAGTTTTTTGCCGACAAGGGTACAACAAGCAAGAATTCTTTGAGAACCTCTTCAACTAAGGCCCATCCATCTCGTTCACGGACTCAAGTCAAACATAAAAACAAGCTTATGCCCTTGTGGAGACAAGACGATGCTGCGCAAGCGACATATAATAGAATGCATCAACGAACTCCTCAGAGAACAAGGCCAACCTTGTCTACTCACGCCATCGTCCGTACATAACTTCCTCATGAATCTTTGTGCGGCATTGGCTACATACTGTTTCTTCGAGAATAAACTCGAGGGACTGCCAGTGTGCATTGAAAAGAGTAGGCGATTGAAACTATTCCAAACAAACCTTATCCCGAACTGGCGTAAATATGAGGGTAAACAACTAAAGAACTTCACATACTTATCAGCTCCGTATTTACGTACAAGATAATTGAAGCAGTTTCTGTCAAGAAATGAGACTAACTGAACGAAAAACGTATTTGTCTTTATACATATGCAGAATCTGATGATCCCCTGCAAAGGTACAAATTCAAATCCGTTGATTCAGAAAAACTTTTGCAACTAGCTAAATTCAACTATTTCAAAGAACAATTACTGAGTTTAAGTGGACAGCAGTGATAATGCTTAAATTCTTATAAGATGACACCTTGTTTTTATATTTTCTGTCTTTATCTTAGTATGTCCTGATTTTTCCTTCATGACTCGTTTGGAAGATTTTTTTCACTATAATTTTCGTTGTTCGAAAACTCTATACATATAATAGTAACAAATTATGGAATCAAACAGCACTGACAACTATGTGCTGGTCTTGGAAGACCGCACGGAGGTCAAAAACGAGGCGGAAGTGGGCAAGCTCTCCGTAGTCTCCGACATCGATGAGAAAGGAAGCTAAAACAGCCCCCAGCGGAGGAAGTACAACAGAGTAGCTTTCTCAAATTCAACAACAGAGATGGGCTCTGAAGGAACTTTTATGACGAACTTTCTCAAAGCAGTTCAACGAGCCGAAAACGCTTCGGCTTGTACAAAGGTGCTGGCGAGTAACGTCGAGCAAGGCGTAAAAATTTAAAAGAAGCACTCCAAAACCGAGATATACCCGAGAACAAACAGCAACTGAGACGGCTCAAGTACGCTTCGGGTGACTTTCTTCCTCAGCAGAAGAACGCGACTGCCATCAATCCCGAACAGATTGATTGGAAGTTACTCGAAACACTCGGACTCTCTCGGGAGAAGCTGGAGCAAAGCGGGGAACTAGACAAGATGCTCTCGTGGCAAAAGAGTAAGCTCCTACCCATCGCCGTTCCCTTTGGAGACAGCACCGTTTACACAGAAGCTCGCTTGGCTTTTTCGAACGGACGAAAACGGCAACATTGGGCTTTGCTGTACATTCCCTGCGTAAAGAGCCACAACTGGATTTCCCTTATAGGTGACTTCCTACTTTGATCCCGGCACAAAAACTCATCTATGCCATCGGTGCTGTCGTTGGTCTGATCGGTGGTATCAAGGTCTACAACAAGTTTTCCAGCGGTGATCCCGACACCAGCAAGACAGCTGCCTCTTGGTTTTGGAGCTTGTATCTTCCTCATTGTGGCAGCAACCATCCTGCGTAGCTTCTTCCTCTAATGGCATCGTGGGACATCAATAAGGGAATAGGTCGTACGGTGGAGTTTAAGGGCTTGAAAGCGCAATACCTCTTCCTCTTTGCCGGAGGACTCTTGGCGGTTTTCGTGCTTGTGGTCGTATGCTATCTCTGCGGTATGAGTCAGTGGCTGTGCTTAGGTATCGGCTTAGTGGGTGCCACGCTTGTTGTGTGGCAAACGTTTGCCATGAACCGCAAGTATGGTCAGTATGGACTGATGAAGCAAGGGGCAATTCGTATGCATCCGCGCTATCTTATTAACCGCCGTACGGTCTATCACCCTGATTTGTAATCTTAAACATCGACAGTAAATGCGCAACACCAGCAAAATAAGTACGCTCGAAGCTAAGTTTCCTCTTTTGGCAGTGGAAACATGGTTGCCTTGTGAGCAAGGATGCTGACTTGACTATTGCCTTTTAAGTTGGAGCTTCCCGAACTCTTCACCGTGACAGAGAGCGAATATGAAGCGATGCACTCGGCTTGGCATAAGGCGATTAAGGTGCTCCCCTAATTACAGCATCGTGCATAAGCAGGATTGGTTTATCCAAGAAAACTATGCTCCCTGAACTCAATAAGGGAGAACTCAGTTTTTCTGGCTCGTGCTTCGGAGCGACATTTCAATGAGCGACCTTACCTCCATCACGCGGTTTATCTCTTTCTCACCAAAACGACCAAGAAGCGCATGGCACAGCAGAGTAATTTCTCTGCCTTGTGCCGTGGGCATCTCATCCCAAAGACATTGAAGATAAGGAAGCGGTGGCGAAAATTCTTGGAAGCCGTAGACCAATTTGAGCGGATTATCAATGATAGTGACCATCTTCGTTTGACGAGAATGACTGAGGATGAACTCATCGGTACGAAAGAAAAGGCCGGACTCCTCGATAGATACTTTTCGCTTTCGGAGCGTCAGCACGCTTCTTTGGAGGATATTCGTTTGGGGGCAGACCTTGTACGTGTGGGCGACCAAATGCTTTGCTTGCACACGCTGAGCGATACGGACGACCTCCCCACAAGTGTGCATACCGATGCGCGCTATGAACGACTTTCTACCGACCGCAGTGATTGCCGACTGAGTTTTGCAGCTCCCGTGGGCTTGCTTCTTTCGTGCAACCACATCTACAATCAATATCTCTTCATCGAAGATAGCGATGCCAACCTTGAACGCTTTGAAAAAGCAGGCGAGGAATATGCACTCTTTTGGCGCGTTATAGCCGAAGCAATCAAATCAACGAGGAGTGGATACAGGAGTATCTCAACTTTGGCGCACTCTCAGGGGACTGACTTCTATTCGGGCGCACTTCAATGTTTTTGGCATGGAGTAGCGACAAAGAGGAACTGCGTCAGGGTGAAAAACGACGTTGGTTCTGCGCTGGCGCTGATGGAATGCAAACCTCGGCACAACACGATTGACACGGCTACGCTCTATTGGGCGGGTATCCCCGGCAACGCCGGAGACTTTCCTGCCGAAGAGAGTTTCTACACCTTCATCGAACCTGCTCTTTGTTTCTTTACGGCAGAAACGAACTACAAAGATTCTCTCTCTCCCTTCGGCATCCGCATGGCAGATCGTCTGTCGGGTAAACCCGATTCACTTGGACATTTCTGACCTGCCCGATGAAGAAAGGCATTACCACCAACCGCAATAAGTTCATCTTAGGGTCCATCGGGCAGTGGAAAATCCTTCTTCACCAACCACATGGTGCGTCAGTACTACGAACAAGGAGCGCATGTTTTGCTCGTGGATACGGGCAATAGTTATCAGGGACTCTGCGAACTCATTCACAGAAAGACCAAGGGAGCGGATGGGCGTCTACTTCACTTACACCGATGAAAGTCCCATTTCCTTCAATCCCTTCTACACCGATGACTATGTCTTTGATGTGGAAAAAGCGAGAAAGTATCTGCACGCTGCTGCTTACGCTGTGGAAGAGTGCCGATGAACCGCTGACCAAGACGGAAGCGGGTGAGTTGGGTTCGGCTGTGAATGCTTACATTGAGCGCATCCGTGCCGACCATAGCATCACGCCTTGCTTCAACACCTTCTATGAATACCTCAGAGATGTCTATCGCAAGGAGATGGAGGAAAGAGAAATCAAGGTGACGCTCCAAGATTTCAACATCAACAACCTGCTCACTACGCTCAAACAATACTATCGTGGTGGACGTTATGACTTTTCTGCTCAATTCTACGGAGAACATCGACCTACTTTCTAAACGCTTCATTGTCTTTGAGATTGACCAAGTGAAGGACAACAAAAGACCTCTTCCCCGTGGTGACAATCATCATTATGGAAGCCTTTATCAACAAGATGCGAAGATTGAAAAGGTATTCGCAAAATGATTCTCATCGAAGAAGCGTGGAAAGCCATTGCTTCGGCTAATATGGCGGACTACATCAAGTATCTCTACAAGACGGTGCGCAAGTATTTTTGGCGAAGCCATTGTGGTGACCCAAGAAGTGGACGACATCATTCAATCTCCCATTGTGAAGGAGAGTATCATCAACAATAGCGACTGCAAAGATTCTCCTCGACCAGCGTAAGTATATGACCAAGTTTGATGGCATCCAAGCGATGCTGGGCTTGTCGGAAAAAGGAGAAGAGTCAAATTCTTTCCATCAATCAGAACAACGACCCTCATCGACTTTACAAAGAGGTGTGGATTGGACTGGGTGGTATGCAGAGTGCGGTCTATGCCACTGAGGTGAGTTTGGAGGAATACTTGACTTACACCACGGAAGAGACGGAGAAGGTGGAGGTGCTGCGCCTTGCAGAGCAACTCGGTGGGCGACATCGAAGCTGCCATTCGACAACTGGCTCGGGAGAAACGACACGAGGAATAAATGAACCTCCAAAGAAGCGCACTAGAAATCTCCCACCTTTTTTTCCAAAAACATGGGAGGTTTTTCGAAGAAAGTCGGACGTTTTTTTCCTCAAAAACTCCTTGTTTTTTATTGCCTTCTCTCAACATCTAACTCGAATACTCATCATTTCAAATCAACCAACAAATGAAAAAAAGTACATTCTCTCAGTTTTATTGCTTTCCACTCTCGTTTGTGGAAAGGCTCATGCCCAATGGGTGGTGACTGACCCTACCAATTTTGCGGGCAACATTGCCAACACGGTCAAAGAAATTGCCACGGCCGGTAAGACGGTCAAGAATACCTTGAATGGATTTAAGGAGGTGGAAAAAGCTCTACAACGACACCAAGAAATACTATGACGCGCTCCGCAAGGTGAACAATCTCATTGGCGATGCCTACAAAGTCAAGGAGTGTATCTTGATGGTGGGCGACATTTCTGACATCTACGTCAGCTCCTACAAACAGATGCTTCGTGACCCCAACTTCCGCCCTTCGGAACTCGCTGCCATCGCTTCGGGATATACCAAACTCTTGGAACAAAGTGGCGAGAGTCTGAAAGAACTCAAGTCTGTTGCCAAGAGCGGTGTTTTTTCGATGAACGATCACGAGCGTATGCAAGCCATCGACCGCATCTATACCACACTGCGTGAGTATCGCTCGCTGGTTTCCTACTACACGAGGAAAAATATCTCGGTGAGCTACGTACGTGCCCGAGAAAAGGGTGACCTCTCGGCGGTGCAAGCCCTATATGGTAACACGGCAAACCGATATTGGTAGGAGTGGGTGCTATGGATTTCGCTAGTTTACACGACCTACTGCGCTCTACCTACGATGAGATGATGCCGCTCTGTGCGCAGATGTCGGGCATTGCCAAGGGAATTGCCGGGTCTGGGTGCGCTCTTTTACATTGCTCTGCGCGTTTGGGCATCCATTGCACGGGCTGAACCCATCGATGTGTTTCCCTTGCTCCGTCCCTTTGTCTTGGGATTTTTGCATCATGTTCTTCCCAACGGTGGTGTTGGGGACGATGAATGCGGTGCTTTCTCCCTGTGGTGCAAGGCACTGAAGCGATGGTGCATCAACAAGAAAACACGCTGGCGCAGTTGGTGAAAAAGGAGGGATAAACTCAAGAGGCGGCTTATCTGAAAAAAATCCCGAAACGGCTTATTTGGTATCTAATGAGAAGTTTGACGAGAAGATTGAGGAGATGGGTATCATCGGTCCTGAAGATGCGGTGACCATTGCCGGAATGTATGCCGAAAGGGCTGCCTATCAGACGAAGCAATGGGTTTATGAAACTCTTTCGAGATTTCATGGAATTGCTCTACAATGCGGCCGGTTTGATTATTGATACCCTCCGCACCTTTATCCTTATTGTACTTTCCATCCTGGGGACCCTGTCGTCTTTTGGTATCTCGGTATGGGATGGACTTTCGGGTTCGCTCAGTGCGTGGTTCTCGCGCTACATATCGGTCTATCTGTGGTTGCCCGTGAGTTCCATTCTTTCGGCTTTGCTTGCCAAGATTCAAGTTTTGATGGTGCAAAAAGATATTGCAGCGCTTTCGAGTGCGAACTATGTTCCCGACTCGGGAACGTGGTACTACATTGTCTTCTTCCTCATTGGCATTGTGGGATATTTCTGTGTGCCCACTGTGGCCGGCTGGATCATCGAAGCCGGTGGCGGTATTGGGGCTTATGGTCGCAATGTCAATAGCGTGGCAAAGAGTGGCGCACAAGGTGCCTACCTAGGGTGGTAAGGCTTCTGCCGCCGGTATGGGAGCTACCGTGGGAAATATCGGTGGACGTATCAAAGGGGATGCTTATTAAAGGCAAATAACAACAACATACACTCCTATGGAATTCAAATCTCTAAAAAAACATTCAGACGGCATTTAGTCAGATTAGGCTATACATCATCGTCTTTGCCTTGCTCTGTGTGGGCCATTACGGCTTATGCGCTCTATGCTTCCTACAACTTTGCTCGGGAGCAACGAGAAAAATCTATGTCCTTGACCAAGGGAAATCTTTGATGCTGGCGCTGAGTCAAGATGCTTCTCGCAATCGTCCTGTGGAAGCACGCGAACATGTCAGACGTTTCCACGAGCTTTTCTTTAGCATTGCTCCCGACAAGGATGCTATTGAGCAAAAATATGGCACGTGCCTTTGCGCTTTGTGATAAATCGGCCTTTTCGACTATTACAAGGATTTGGCAGAAAAAGGGATATTTCAATAGTGCCATCTCGGGGCAATGTGAATCAGCGTGTGGAAATTGACTCTATACAATGTGACTTTAAGGTGTATCCTTATGCCGTGACAACCTATGCACGGGTCTTCATCGTGCGTCCTAGTAACGTGACGGAACGTAGTCTGATCACGACTTGCACCCTGCAAAAATGCGGTGCGTTCGGACAACAATCCGCAGGGCTTTCTGATGGAACACTTCGTTGTGCGTGAGAATCAAGACCTTCAAACTTACAAACGATGACACGAACGTATTCTCCCCAAACGAATGCTCCGCAGCTGGATCATTCGCGGAAAGGTGTGGCTAAAACAACAATGCGAACGACTAAGTACGAAGCAGAGGAAAAAGTTCTGGTCTATGGCATTAGTTTGGTGTATCTACTTTGCTCTCTCTTTATGATTGCGCAATTCTTTGTGACTCCTCACGCTACTGCCTTACCTATTCCGAAGAATGAGCATCTGGACAGACCTGCACTCCAACAACAAGACACGGAATATCAGCAATTAAAACCAATACCTCAATTATGGATAAGAAACAACAAGACCAACTGAAAAAAGGGCTCGTCTTTGGCGGACTAGGATTGCTCTTTGCGCTCTCTATGTGGTTTATCTTTGCCCTTCGGGCAAGGAGAAAACGGCAGCGCAGCAGGGACTCAATGACAGTATTCCGCAAGCGAGTGTGGAAGAATTGCCCGGCAACAAACTGAAGGCTTATGAACTGGGCAACAAATCGGCTGAAGAACAGCAAGCGAAGGCGGAGATGGCGGAAGTTTCCGATGAGTTTGCAGCGCAAAATGCGGCTGAAGAAGCGGAAAGAGTGGAAGCTTCTCGCTCTCGAAGTAAGATTGAGCGGTCGATGCAACGCTATGCGGAGAACAACCGCTTGCTCAATGATTTCTATGCCACTGACCCTAGTGAGAAGGAGCGCGAAGAACTCCGCTCGCAAGTGGCTGAACTGAAGAATGAATTGGCGAAGAAAAATGATAAACAAGAGAATGAGGAGGAACGTCAATTGGCGCTGATGGAAAAAGAGTTATCAGATGGCTGCAAAAGTATCTTCCTAAGTCTACGCCTAATAATCCTACCGCGCTGAACAATGCTTTTGCTCAAGCGCAGGAACGCACTATTGTTGCGCCTTCTTCTGACAAAGCAATCGGAAGGGGACAAAGGCGGTGGAGGTGCTTCCCGAACGAAAAACAAGTGGTGTCTTCTCTCTCGGGGACGATGAGTGATGCGGACTTTGTCAAAATGTATGGGACGAAGGGGCGCAATCTTGCTTTTCACTCTATGAACAATGAGAAAAAAGGGCGTGGAACGCAATACGATTCGGGTGCAGATTGACCATACCCTTGTTCTCAAAGAGGGGGATGATGTGGTGTTGCGCTTGCTAGAAAAATGCGCGCATTGGGGATTTGCACCTTCCTCGCCAGAGTCGCATCATTGCAAGTGCCAAAAATCGAAGGACATCGGATGCTACTATTGGTCAAAGAGCATTGAACACGCCGGGCGCATTCTTCCTATCAAACTATCGGCTTATGATATGGACGGACAGGAAGGTGTCTACATTCCTGAATTGGAGAACCTCTCTGCCCTCAAAAGAAATGGGGGCTAACATCGGGGGAACGATGGGAACGAGTTTTACTTTCGCTTCTTCTGCCAAAGACCAAATCATCTCGGAAACGGCACGTGGGGTGATGCAAGGGGCGAGTCAGCTCTTGCAAAAGAAACTACGTACCATTAAAGTGACCATTAAGGGTGGTTACAAACTCTTCTTGATGCCTACCAAATAATCATTCAATCAATTGCTATAAACAATGAAACATTTCTTTTTCTCTGCGCTACTCCTCGTGGCGAGTAGCACAGCTGTCTTTGCCCAAAGCAAGGATAAACCCACAAATCTTTCTTCTTCGCTCTTGTCGTCGGGGACGCTCTACCAAGGATTGAGCCGAAGTGTTCCCAACGCTCGAGTTGTCTTGCCTTATGGCTTGGAGGTGACTTTCGACAAGACTACGCATCTCATCTTTCCTGCGCCTATTCGCTATGTGGACTTGGGTTCGCAAAACATCATTGCCGGCAAAGCGGAGGATGCGGAAAATGTCTTGCGCATCAAAGCTGCCGTGCAAGATTTTGAAACGGAGACTAATCTATCGGTGATTTGCGAAGATGGCTCGTTCTATGCCTTTAATGTGAAGTATGCTACCGAACCTGAGAAGCTCAACATTGAGATGCAGGATTTCCTTGCGCCTACGGCTGGAAGATTGCCTTCCAACCGCTCGGACATCTATTTCAAGGAACTGGGCAGTGAGTCGCCTATCTTGGTGAAACTCATTATGCAGAGTATCTACCAAAGCGATAAGCGCAGGATTAAGCACATCGGCGCGCAACAATTTGGGATGAAGTTTCTTGCTCCGCGGTCTTTATGCGCACAATGGATTGTTTCTACTTTTTACACGCGCATCGACAATGACACGAATATGCCTTTTGCTGTGGACTTTGTGACGTTTCAAAGTGGTGGACAAAAAGGTGGCGAAGCGCACTGCGATGCAGGAACAAGTGCTGCAACCGCTTCGTGCTTATCATCAATTATTGGAGGTGAAGGCGAACGATAACGAACGTGGGGTCTTTGTTTTGGAGCAATTTTTCGCTCTCTCAAGACAAGGAACTGCAAGTGACGCTCTACGAACGTGGAGGGGACGCACACTTTCTTTTTCGCTTGACCAAGAGGGACCTCTTGTTGGCGCAAAAAGATTGATAAACTCAAACTGAAATGGTAAGAACTATGAAACTGAAGCTCTTGTTTTTCTTCGCTCTGTGCTGCACTAGTGGTGGGATTGCCCACTGCTGTGCAGGCACAGCGTTTGGTGCCTAGTCAAAAAGGGGATTGGAAGTGTCGGCGAGTGTGCCCATAGTAAAAGGCAAATCGCTCTTTAAGCAAGACGATTTTTGGGCTGACTTTGTCGCTTTCTCACTATCTCAAACGGGGTAAATATACGTTCGTGTCGGCTGGTTATGAACAGCAAGCCTTGAGTTATCGCAGTTACCAAGTGCCCCTGCGTGATTATCTCGTGCAGATGGGGATATGCGCATCCCTTGCTTTCGGACAAAGGAAAGAATGTGTTTTTTTCTATCTTGGTACTTCTGCGCTGGTGGGCTATGAGCAACTCAATCGAGATAAGATGATTTTTGCCCGATGGGGCGACACTACTTTACTTATGATTTTTGACAAGACAGTTGGTTAATCTATGGTTTTCACTCTAACCAATTCATCGCCTTGTCGGACATACCTTTATACCATGCAATTTCGTCTTCTGCCTCTTGCGCCAAAAGCATTTGAGGTTTCAAAGAATGCTTTTATATTTTCGGGATTGGGTAGATAACTTGCTTTGTAGGAATCCTCAACCATTTTTTTGAAATAATTTCAGCGGGAGTGGCACTACTGTAGATTTGCCTCCATATATTGCTAAATTGGTTTTATGCAACATATAGAAGAAAGAGATACTGGCATCATTGATTGTTGGGGCTATAAATAAACAATAACAAGGCTTGCCAGACGCTTTTTTCAGCTTACCAAGATGCCTGCTCACAGGCTCACCCTCCATTTCAAACTGCTTTTGTCCTGATGCCATTGTTACTTCTACCGTAACGAGGAAGTCGCCATAATCGCAAACTATATCAGCCATGTTTCCTGCCGCTGTTGATAGAGGCTTGCCAAAATCATCGAAGTTAAGATTAGCCTTGATGTCGCCCCCATCAAGCATAGTCATTGCTCGCCATGTGTTCCATTCTAGCATGATAGGATTATCGTAGAACTTCTTTTCTGCTATATCACCAAAGACAGACTGAATGTCGTCGTATAGCTTGTATTCTTTTATGGTCTCTATCTCTTTCTGGATATTACTATCGCGTCTTTCATCTCGCAAGTCCCCCAGCAACTCTTTCAAGTCTTCGGTGGAAGAGGTTCCTGAAACTTCCTGTTCTGCAAATTCGGTATGCAATTTTTCAAGCAGTTTCTCTCTGTTGTCGGTAAGTAGTTTTGGAATTGCTGGATTACCAAGATAAGCACAGTATTCTGCTTCGGTCTTACAAGTGAGTGGATCACGATCTATTTTCTCCAAGAGGAAATCTACATCTTCCGTGCGTTCTGGGACAATGGATAGCGACTTACCCACCTGTGATACATTTACAAGCCCCGTTGCTCTCAAATATCTGAAACAAGAGTCTGCATAGTCTCGCATATTGCTTGACTGTGTACGCAGGAACTTGTCAAGTGAAGCATCTGCACTTTCTCTCGTCTGTGTCTCCCCTTGCTCTATACGTTCCCCATAGATTTGTTTCAGTTCATTGTTCAGATATTCCGCCTTAAATACCCTATAACTACCTTTTGTACTTTGCTTTTTCAATACGGAATGTTTTCTATTTTTCTGAACGATACGCTCAAAAATCGTGCCAGTCGGTAAGCTGCATTCCGAACATTTTGAAGCTCATCGAATTTCAATGTACCCATTGTCCTTACCAAACGGAGCATTTCCAAATATGGTTTTACACAAAACTTCGCGGCCTTACTTGTTGGCTTATGATAAGGTGATGGTACTTGAAATTTAAGCATCTGACGGAGGAAAACTTCATCCTTTCTCTTTGAAGTTATGAGTTTTTCGCCAGCTGGAGTTAGATCTATTGTGGGGGAAAGTTTTACGAAACCTAATGATTTCGGCGCACGATTGATTCTGTCCCTCGCACTGAACGATGGGTCATTTTCACCTTTTACCATTAAAAGAAATTCTCGTCCTTCAATACTTCCATAAAAGGCACATTGGATTTCCTTATTCCACTTCTTACCAGCAAAATGTTCCACAAGTAGAACTATCTCTGGAATCATCTTACTTGGAGTTCTTGGCGATGTTGTCAAAAACAAAGTTCTACTATCTATTCTTGCCATGATATTTCTTTTTAGGTTCAAACAACATTACGTGCGAAGTCTCTGGAATTACATACTCATTACCAGGTTCGGTGTTAAAAACTTGCACCTTATTCCAATCCTTTTTATAATTGGCTACTACAATATGCTTAGCTTCTGACTTAAATCTATTCCGAATGTTTACAGCATAACTCTTTTCATATTCATCGATTATGAATTGTCCATAGAGTTCCTCCGTAAGAGGAGTTTTGCCTATAACCATTAAAGCCTTACAAGGGAGATTCCTAAAATCTTCTGCTAATCGTCTATGACTATTTTCATTGAAACCATCTTTATACTCCACATTGCCATAATCTGAAAAAGCACAATCGTATGGAGGGTCTAAAAACACGAAGTCATTATCATTGCACATATTGAAGATTGTGCTATAATCGACATTCATAATTTCTGTTCGTTTCAATAGTTCACAATGAGAGGAAGAAACTTGCTGGGTGCTTAAATGCTTATAGCGACCATATGGGACGTTAAAATCACCATCTGCATTATATCTAATCATACCAGAGTATGCAGTCTTGTTAATGAAGTAATAGAGAAGAGCATCACTATATTCTTTTACTAACTTTGTTGTTAAACATATCACGCAACAAGTAGTATAGTGCTTCGTTCTTGTCTTCCACTCTTTCGTTAGGCATATTTGCCTTTAACACTTCATAATCCCTCCTGTTGATTTCATACAATGCTTCTATTTCGTCCAATTCCTTTTCTAAGTCTGGGGAAATAGTTTCGCACACCTTTATAGAAATTGATGAGTTGTTTGTTAATGTCATTGATAATCGCTTCTCTTGGCTCTAAAAAGAAATATAGCGCACCACCACCCAAAGAAAAGGCTCGACATATCTGCCAGAGAATCTTGGGATATGCCACATAATATTGGGAATCTCTTTGGACTTCCCTCCTCTGTATTTAATCATTGGTTTCATAAGAAGCTGATTTTTGATATTGCAAAAGATAGGTGTTTTTCCTGATAATATCATTCCCTACTATGTTATTTTCACAAACAAAAATCATTCCCTACCTTATAATGCTCTTGTTTATACTTCTACAAAAAGAAGCATCAGTCTTCTTTATTTCGCATATTGTGGAGCTATGATAAAGAAGCGAAAGTGCAAAGTCTTAATCTTTCGACTATCTAGGGAAAAAGATAAAGCATAAAAAGAAAAAGTGGCTATCTCGAGAAGAGATAACCACTTTTCGGTTTGAGAGAAGGCTGTGCTTATCAAAGCACACAGAGCAGGATAGCACAGAGAACAGCGAACCAAAACAAGTAACGCAGGAGCGTGAAATGTGGTTTTGCAAAAATTACTTTGACGACAAAAGCGCAACAAGAGGAAACTTCCGAGAATGGAAATCGCGGTGACGACTTGTGGCGTAATGAGCTTAGAAAAGAAGAGATACAAAAGCCGATAAGCAACGCTAGAAGTGTGACTAAGCCAATGAAGCGTGTCCAAGAGAAACGATGGACTTGCTTGAGGCGCAGGCACGCTGGAGGGAGCGTTTTCTTGCTGAGAAGCTGTTTTGTCTACTCGGTTGAAGGATGGAGAGTGAAGGTCTGTGGGCATAATTTGATGATTCATATCGGAGAGTGTTTGGTGGTTCAAGAGCAACAACAAGATAGTTCGCGACACCTAAGACAAGGGTTTGAAAAATACTTGACGAGTGGAGCGAAAATACCTATCTTGGCTCTTGATACCACCGCACCTCGATGTGACAAATGATGACTATTCCACAGCGTTTGCTCCTTCAACGGTAGGCAAATTATTTTTGCTCGATGATCAAGACTATCGTTCCTGTGAGTTCGGTGTAGAGGTCTTCGTACTGTGGACTTGCAGCAAAGTCGTCCGTGAGATGGTAGTTGGCAAAGACGCGTTGCACCGCCTTATTGCGGAGGAGAATGGGAGCGAGTTTCTCAGGTAGTGGACTAGGAAGCTCTGCCTCAAATTCGTTTTCCAAAACAGACACTAGGGTGTCGTACTTTTGAGAAATGCAAACCTTCAAAGAGTACATTGCTGGCAATGCTTTCAGCTTCGGGATGTGAGAAGCCCTGCGCCACAGCATCGCAATAGGCGGTGAGGGCTGCATCGGAACGAGAGAAAACGAGGGTGGCATCGTCCACAAGCTCAGGGTTGATGGTCGCGGAGATAGGCTGTGAGTTTCAAACGGAAGTAAGAAAGCTCGGGGAATTGCTTTTGTGTTCATAATAAATATAGAGATTAAAAGTGATACATTCGTGTTTTAGAGTCCCATGGCGTCATTAAACTTATCGAGTTTATCTGCAAGTTCTTCCATGTCGTGCTCAATCTTTTTGTTGGTGATGCGTGCATAGATTTGCGTGGTGCGGATGTTGGTATGACCTAGCATCTTAGAAACACTCTCCATCGGCACTCCCTTACTGAGTGACATCGTCGCAAAGGTGTGACGTGCCAAGTGGAAGGTGAGGTTTTTCTTGATACCGCAAATATCGGCAATTTCTTTTGAGATACAGCATTCGTTTTCTGATTGGTGAGCATTGGAAAGAGTTTTACCATTTCGATAAGTCTTTCCACCATACTTAGCAATGATTGCTTTTGGGAATGTCCAAAAGAAGGACATTTGTTTCCACACTTGTTTTCTGTCTCTGAGTCATAATCCACTGCTTATCGCCAAGGGTGACGATGTGATCGGGAGTGAGGTTGGATACATCTATATAGGCTAGCCCAGTGAAGCAGGAAAAAATGAAAATATCTCTGATTAGCTCTAAACGTGGTATGTTTATCTGTTTATGAGCAATACAGAGAATTTCCTCATCGGTGAGAAATCCTCGATTGACAGGCTCAATATGAAAGCGATGGTTCATAAATGGGTCGTGCAAAAGGACGCCCATCTTCTGACCAAGAAGAGTTATCGTCTTGAAGGTCTTCATCGTTTTTGGTGGCTGTATTGGGATTTTGTCCTACTTCGGTGCGAAGATACAAATCAAACTCACGAATCACGACATAGGTTAGCTCTGTCAGTTTGAGATCACTGCGTTTGTATTGTTTTTCAAGAAACTCCGAAAAGTGACGCTTGCATACGTTGTATTTCTGCAATGTAGCTTTGCCCACAGACACACCAACCTGCTTTGCAACATCGCCATTGTGTTTCTCGAAAAGTTGCATCAGCGTATCTATTTCTTCTTTTTGCCTAGAAACTCAGATTTGATACGCTCAAGAGAAACGACATCCGACATTTCTATTCTGCGAAAAAAATAGATTGTAGTCCACTTGCGATGTTGTCGAGCTGCAAGTTAGTGTTGAGTGCTTCAGTGGTGCGTCCTTTGATGCGTTCTTTCTCTTTGTCCCATTGAGAGGACTTGACAGAGATGCCAGTGGAGCCGAGCGATAGACGCTCATTGTTGAGGTAGATGCGGAGCATCACGGAGGTCTTCCCCTCCTTGTTTACATAGTTACTTCTAAGATAGAAGACTACTCTGAAAATCGACTTCATCATTGTCTTTTGGATTTAGTGTAGCCAAACTGAGAGTATTTGTAGCCAAGACTGTCTAAAAATTGTAGCCAGAAATGGCGATAAATCACTCTGTAGTCCTGCTACAAAGTTCAACATAATACTTTGAATAGCAGTAATCTACGCGAACTCTAAACGAACTCTCTACTATCTCCTGGCTACAATTTTTATTTTGCAGAAAAAAGTGTAGCCAGATTGTAGCCATAGGAGAGTCTTTTGGGAGTATTTGGGTACTCTCTACGTACTCTGGAAGGACAATGATGTATAAAGAAAAAGTATCGTAACTCATTGAAGTTACGATACTTACGTTTTTCTTTTGATTTCCTCTGAATTAAGTTTCAGAGTACTTCACGCGGAGAGAGGGATTCGAACCCCCAGAAACGCTTTTTGACGTTTACACGCTTTCCAGGCGTGCCTCTTCAACCACTCGAGCACCTCTCCAATCCTGGTTGATCAATGGGACATAGCAAGAAGGCTATACCCAAGGGCTAACGGACGATTTCCGAAATGCAGTGCAAAGATACAGCTTTTTATTCAGATAGACAACAATTGATGATGTTTTTTCCATTGAGTTTATGCAAGTGGGCACTTCCATCTTGAAAGTACACATTGTTCCAAAAAGAGATACAAAAGAAATTGCGGTTTTGCACTTGCACATTGACACAACAGGATAAGCTTACGCAAAGAAAAAGCCCCGAGTTCTTTATGAACTCAGGACTTTCGTAAAATGGCGGCGACCTACTCTCCCGCGGGTGTGCAGTACCATCGGCGCGGTCGGGCTTAACTTCTCTGTTCGGAATGGGAAGAGGTGGAACCCCGTCGCTATAACCACCGGAAATATCGTTTGAACATACAACAATCTGTGGGTAACTGTTAACTTTCAAGCTAGAGTTGCTAGAGTTGCTAGAGTGACTAGTTGTTCTAGTGCTTCTAGTTTTACTAGATTTTCTAGTTCTTCTAGTTTCTAGAGATAAACGTAGCAGCTTTAAGTGTATTCCACCTAAAGGAATGGAAGTTTCGGGCGATTAGTAGTGCTCGGCTTTGACGTCACCGTCTTTACACCTACACCCTATCAACGTCGTAGTCTACAACGACCCCTTATGAGGAAATCTAATCTGTGGCCGGCTTCGCACTTAGATGCTTTCAGCGCTTATCCGATCCCGACGTAGATACCCGGCGGTGCAGCTGGCGCCACAACCGGTAAACCAGAGGTCAGTCCAACACGGTCACTCTCGTACTAGTGTCAGAGCCACGCAAATTTCCTACGCCCACGATAGATAGAGACCGAACTGTCTCACGACGTTCTGAACCCAGCTCGCGTGCCACTTTAATGGGCGAACAGCCCAACCCGGGGACCTTCTCCAGCCCCAGGATGTGACGAGCCGACATCGAGGGTGCCAAACCACTCCGTCGATATGAGCTCTTGGGAGGGATCAGCCTGTTATCCCCGAGTACCTTTTATCCTTTTGAGCGATAGCCTTCCATACGGAACCACCGGATCACTATGCTCTGCTTTCGCACCTGATCGACTTGTAGGGTCTCTCAGTCAAGCGCCCTTTTGCCATTACACTCTACGGCCGGTTACCAATCGGCCTGAGGGGACCCTCTTAGAAGCCTCCGTTACGCTTTTTGGGGCGACCACCCCGAGTCAAACTACCCACCAAACGCTATCTCTCATCTGAGAGTTAGGAACCAGACAGCCAAAGGGTCGTATTTTCAACAGCGGCTCCACAAACACTGGCGTGCCTGCTTCTAAGCCTCCGACCCTATCCTACCCATCGACTGCCCAATTACAACGTTAAGCTATAGTAAAGGTTCACGGGGTCTTTTTCGTCCCATCGCGGGTAATCGGCATCTTCACCGATACTACAATTTCACTGGGATCATGGTTGAGACAGTGCCCGATCATTACACCATTCGTGCAGGGTCGGAACTTACCCGACAAGGAATTTCGCTACCCTTAGGACTGTTATAGTTACGGTACCGCCGTTTTACTGGGGCTTCAATTCAAACCTTCGACCGGGTCTAAGCTCTCCTCTTAACCTTCCAGCACCGGGCAGGTGTCAGACTGTATACTGCATCTTTCGATTTTTGCACAGCCCTGTGTTTTTGTTAAACAGTTGCCTGAAGCTGATTCTCTGCGCCTCACATTACTGTGAGGACTACTGATTCCGAAGTTACGGGGTCAATTTGCCTAGTTCCTTAACCATGAATCTTCCAAGCGCCTTAGTATATTCTACCCGACTACGTGTGTCCGTTTACGGTACGGGTATCTTTGATGTTAGCTTAGCGGATTTTCTCGGGAGTAGGATTACCTTCACTATTACATTGTCCGAAGACGCTGTATACTATCGACTTTCAGCTCGGATGGTGGATTTGCCTGCCATCCTCATAACCTACAATCTTTAACGAGCTATTCCGTCAGCTCGCGGAAGTATCACTCCTCCGTCTCCACATCGCCAACAAAGATAGTAACGGAATATTAACCGTTTCTGCCATCGGCATCACCATTAGGTTGAACCCTTAGATCCCGACTGACCCAGGTAGATTAACGTTGCCCTGAAACCTTAGTCTTTCGGCGAGAGTGCATCTCACACTCTTTTATCGTTACTTATACCTACATTTGCTTTTCATGAAGCTCCAACAGAGGATTATCCCTCTATCTTCAAGGCCGCATGAATGCTCCCCTACCGATATCAAATAGATATCCCACGGCTTCGGCAATAGACTTTTATACCCGATTATTATCCATGCACAGTCCCTCGACTAGTGAGCTGTTACGCACTCTTTGAATGAATGGCTGCTTCCAAGCCAACATCCTAGCTGTCACGGGAATGACACTTCGTTAGTTTAACTTAGCCTATATTTCAGGCGCCTAGCCGGTGGTCAGGATTCTTCTCCTCTCGGGCGTGGGACTAGCACCACGCCCTCACTCCCGGCAGCCTGTGTGCATTCGGAGTTTGTCTGGACTTGATAGGCGGTGAAGCCCTCGACATCCAATCAGTCGCTCTACCTCACACAGGGAACGCCCTGAGGCTGCACCTAAATGCATTTCGGGGGTACGAGCTATCTCCAAGTTTTGATTGACCTTTCACTCCCTACCCTCACCTCATCCAGAAGCTTTTCAACGGCTTATTGGTTCATCTCCATCCCGTGTTACCGGACTTCAACCTGGACAAGGGTAGATCGCTTGGTTTCGCGTCTACCACCGCCGACTATGCGCCCTGTTCAGACTCAGCTTTCGCTTCGGCTTACGTGCTTCATAGCGCTTAACCTTGCCGACGACGGTAACTCGTAGGTTCATTATGCAAAAGGCACGCCGTCACTTCCTAGAAGCTCCGACCGCTTGTAGGCGTACGGTTTCGAGGAACTTTTTCCACTCCTCTAAAAGAGGTGCTTTTCACCTTTCCTCACGGTACTGGTTCGCTATCGGTCTCTTACGAGTATTTTTAGCCTTGGCGGATGGGCGCCAGTTCAGACAGGATTTCACGTGTCCCGCCCTACTCAGGACTACCACTATGCTTCATACGATTGTCGAGTACGAGACTGTCACTCTCTATGGTCGCTCTTTCCAAAGCGTTCCTCTAATCGTACTTTCTTGCAACTAGCGTGGTGCTACAACCCCTATAGACCGGAAATCTATATGGTTTGGGCTCTTCCCCGTTCGCTCGCCACTACTAGGGGAATCATTATTATTTTTCTTTTTCCTAGGGGTACTAAGATGTTTTCAGTTCCCCGTTAGCCTCCCGCATTCGCGGGATAACAGGTCTTCAACCTGCTGGGTTGTCCCATTCGGAAATCTGCGGATCAATGGTTGTGCACCTACCCACAGCTTATCGCAGCTTATCACGTCCTTCATCGCCTGTAGAGCCTAGGCATCCACCGTACGCCCTTAATTACTTCCTATACCTTTTCGGGCGTTGAAATTAGACGTTAGACCTTAGTCTTTGCTAATTCTTTTCGTAACTAGAAAGGTGAGAATATACTTAAAGCTGTACTTTCGTTTACCTTTGTTTCGTTACTTGGATGATTCTCCGTATTCGCATCTCATCTTGCGATGGATGGAAACAGAATCAACTTGTTGCGTGTTCAATATGTCAAAGATCTCTTGCTCTGTCATTGTGCCGTGATGTTTCACCATCGTAGCGACTGAGCAGTAGAATGTGTGGAGAATAACGGATTCGAACCGTTGACCCCCTGCGTGCAAGGCAGGTGCTCTAGCCAGCTGAGCTAATCCCCAAATCGTTCGGAGCGCGAGTGCTCTTTCACAAGTAGTCCCAGGCAGATTTGAACTGCCGACCTCCACATTATCAGTGTGGCGCTCCTAACCAACGAGCTATGGGACTGGCAGAAAAATCCACTCCAAGACAAGCTATCTCAGGGAGCTGCTCAGCTTCATCTTTCTCTTATGCTTATCATAACCTATTGCAGAAGTCAGGTGACAACCAAATCGTTGTACCTTCATTGTTTCATTTGTTCTCCACCAATGTAACTAGGCATACTGAACTTTCCAGAAAGGAGGGTGTTCCAGCCGCACCTTCCGGTACGGCTACCTTGCATGACTTAGCCCCAATCACCAGTTTTTACCCTAGGCCGACCCTTCCGGTCACGGCTTTCAGGCACCCCGGCTTTCATGGCTTGACGGGCGGTGTGCTGCAGGCGGGAACGTATTCACCGCGCCATGGCTGATGCGCGATTACTAGCGAATCCAGCTTCATGGGTCGGGTTGCAGACTCAATCCAGAACTGAGAGAGGTTTTTGAGATTGGCATCCCTGTCACCAGGTAGCGACCTTCTGTACCCCATTGTAACACGTGTGTAGCCCCCGGACGTAAAGGGTGCAGTGCTGATTTGACGTCATCCCCACCTTCCTCACATCTTACGATGGCAGTATCCCTGGAGTGCCCAGCATTACCTGATGGCAACCAAGGAAAAGGGTTGCGCTCGTTAGTGGCCAAGCCGACACCTCACGGCACGAGCTGACGACAACCATGCAGCACCTCCAAGAGTGTCCGAAGAAAGATCTATCTCTAGATAAGTCACTCTTAGTTCAAGCCCGGGTAAGGTTCCTCGCGTATCATCGAATTAAACCACGTGTTCCTCCCGCTTGTGCTCCCGTCAATTCCTTTTGAGTTTCACCGTTGCCAGCGTACTCCCAGGTGGTATACTTAATGCTTTCGCTTGGCGGCTTACTGTCTATCGCAAACCGCGAGTATACATCGTTTACTGTGTGGACTACCAGGGTATCTAATCCTGTTTTGATACCCACACTTTCGCAGCCTCAGCGTCGGTGTGCAGCTCGGACACCTCGCCTTCGCGATCGGAGTTCATCGTGATATCTAAGCATTTCACCGCTACACCACGAGGTTCCAGCATCCCTGTCTGCACTCAAGACTACCAGTTTCAATGGCTAACGATGGTTGAGCCACCGTCTTTCACCACTGACTTAATAATCCGCCTACGCTCCTTTAAACCCAATAAATCCGGATAACGCCTCGATCTTCCGTATTACCCGCGGCTGCTGGCACGAGTAGCTATCTATTTTTCTGAAGGTACATACAATAGAGGACACGTCCTCTTTTTATTCCCAACTCAAAAGCAGTTTCATACCCAGAGAGCCGTCATCCTGCACGCTACTTGGCTGGTTCGAGACTTCCGTCCATTGACCAATATTCCTCACTGCTGCCTCCCGTAGGAGTCTCGGACCGTGTCTCAGTTCCAGTGTGGGGGACCTTCCTCTCAGAACCCCTACCGATCGAAGGCTAGGTGGGCCGTTACCCCGCCTACTACCTAATCGGACGCATCACCATCTCATACCGATAAATCTTTGGTTATATCACCATGCGGTAACATAACAACATCGGGTATTAATCTTACTTTTGCAGGCTATCCCGGTAAGCGAGGCAGGTTTGATACGCGTTACGCACTCCGTGCGCCGGTCGCCATCAGAAGACAAGCTTCTTCCATGCACCTCGACTTGCATGTGTTAAGCCTGCAGCTAGCGTTCATCCTGGAGCGGGATCAAACTCTTCATTGTAATATGATATTTTTGTTTTGATCTGTTTTATTTGCTCAGCATCCTGTCTTGTTACTTTTCGATTTTTGGAGTAGAAATTTGACGGTACAATTCATTTTTACCCGAAGCATTTCTGCTTCATTGTTATGTTCCTTGTACTTCTCTACAATCTGTTATGTAATCGTTTCAATGACTTCTGCAGCTCGTTTGCTGCAGTCAGGCGTTCAGTCTGTCAGCTTCATCTAACTAAGCGCGTTTGTCGTAGCAAGTGACCCTTGCGTCCTGATTGTGATGCAAAAATGCGGCAAGATTTTTGAAACCACCGAAGGATTGGAGAAAAATTTTGCAAGAAAATCTCAAACAGTGGATTTTGAGAAGTGAGAGAGTGGCATTTTAAGACGTTAGACGTTAGAGATGGTTTCTGAGGGGACGAGTATTCTAGCAGGACCAGAAACTGGACTAGTAGAGACTACGATGCACCAGAAGACCAGAAGGATTCTGAGCAACTAGACCACGAAGACATTCAGAGACTAGAAGCACTAGATAGTTCTAGACAAACTAGAAGCCCGACAGTACGCAATGGCCACGCACGGGAGGATATCAGTTCGACGTTACGCGCGAGACGCGCGCGTGTGTCGCACCAGCCAGGAGTTTATGTCTTTTGCCGTCACGAGTGTCACCGATACGACGCCATAACCCACTATGCAACACCCATTTACACTGACGATCAGAAACCAAACATCGCGCACTGTCACACTTTTCACGCTGCTGCTCCACCCCAAAAGCTCCCTCAAACACCATCCTCAAAACAACTTTTCGTCCTCCAATCTAAAACAACCTGTCACTTTCACAAAACAACCTGTCACTTTCCACAAACGACACGTTGTTTTCTATAAACAACACGTCACTTCCTAAAACAACACGTCACTTCTATAAAACGATGCGTCGTTTTGGGATGATGAAGTATTCTCAATTCCATCCGCTGTGACACTTAGACAGCAAAACAAACTCCTAGTATGGAGCGCGCATACACGCGCGTAAGAACACCTCTGGCTAATACCCAACCATCCCTCATCCAATCAAACCAACCAATCCACTTCCCCACCCTTCCGAATCCTCAAAAACATTCACCTACGAAGAAATATTCATCAGCAATGAAACAGCCATCGACAAATCATGGCTCAACCCCAAACCAATAGTCATATGCACTACTTACGAATCTATTTCGTCAAGTAAAGATAGCAAACAAAATGTAGACCAAGAAAAACGGCAAATATGCCGTTTTTTCACTTTGCGCTCATTTCCACCCATATATA
>BNJT01001996.1_pt1 | contig 86806 bp, 151 predicted proteins | sample 8540491 | NCBI WGS metagenome assembly BNJT01 (sample SAMD00202455, study PRJDB9452) | human saliva metagenome | host: Homo sapiens | reverse complement strand
TATTGTATATATACAGATAGGCTGGAGGTTGATAATTATGAAACTAATTATTGACAACAGGAGTGGACAACCGATTTACGACCAAATTTATAATCAATTACGAGATCAAATCATTAATGGTACCTTAGCAGAAGATGAAAGTTTACCATCGATTCGTACACTTGCCAAAGATCTACGTATTAGTGTCATTACCACAAAACGATCATATGAAGAACTGGAAAGAGAAGGGTATATCTATACTATTCCAGGCAAAGGGAGTTTTGTGGCAGGAAAAAATGTCCAACTCATTCAAGAACAAAATCTTCGCATCATTGAAGAACATCTAGCAGAAATCAAAAAACTATCCGTATCTTGTAATTTATCACAAGAGGAAGTAGCCAAAATGATGAAAGTCATTTGGGATGAAAATGAATAATTGGGGAAATCGTTATGAATGTAATTGAAGTAAAGGATATTACGAAAAAGTATGATAGCTTTCGTTTAAATCATGTATCTTTACAGATTCCAGAAGGAACAATCTATGGCTTGATTGGCGAAAATGGTGCAGGTAAAACAACACTGATCAACTGTATCCTAGGACTTGTACAACCAAACTATGGGGATGTTGTAGTACTAGGAAGTGATAATTTCATTAATGAAGTAGAACTCAAAGACCAGTTAGGTTTTTGTAATCAATGACATGGGTATTCCTAATATCCTAACAGTATATAAGATTGAAGAAATCTTTAGTAAAAATCTACAAACATTGGGATCATGAACAATTTATAAAACTATTAACACAGTTTGAAATTGATACAGAAGCAAAAATATGAGACGCTATCATTAGGGTAACAAAATGCGTATTGCAATTGCGATTGCGTTAAGTCATAATGCAAAAGCTATTAGTATTAGATGAACCAATGAACGCATTAGACCCAGACAATTCGTGCGGAGGTTGTAGAACTTCTCATTGAATATACACGTCAAGAAGACCGTACAATTCTTATCTCTTCCCATATCGTTACAGATCTTGAGAAGATGTGCGATTACATTGGATTCATGCATGCAGGTGAACTAATAATTAATGATGAAAAAGATAATATTCTATCTAGCTATGGAATATTGAATGTAGCACCAGAAGAAATAACGAATATTCCAGAAGGCGCAGTTGTCGCAAAGAAAGAAACACCATATCAGGTAAAAACTATTAATCGATCGTAAGCATGCTCCAAATCTGGAAGGTCTTCATCCGAAAGCAACGCTAGAAGAAATCTTTGTAGGTATTGTGAAAGGTATTATATAGACAAGATAATTATTCAATATTAGAAAGGAATTTCTAAGCATATGAAAGCACTGTTAATAGCTGAATATGAAGGACTTATTAAAAAAATAAGAGATACATATCATGTATTTTATATCTATTATTATGTGGTGTTAGTGGAGTTTTTGCGAGTAAAAAGTTTGAATCCTCAGGACAAATTTCCCACTTTTTGGTGATAATATTTTTTTAATACATAATTTCGAAAAAGTGGAATTGGATTAATTCTGAAAGCATACGATTATTACCTGTTAAAGAACAATCTCTTGTAAGGATTTTTATTCTTAGAAGCAGGAATATATAATCTTATTATTATTCTAGGTTGGCTCATCTATTGTGTAATTCTTGGAAGATTAATTTTTTTCCAGATTTGATAGAGACTGGATTTTTATTAATTTTTGAAAGCTTGCTCATACCTGACATATTACCAAAGAAAAAGATGACCCAACCTTATTTAGAACATATCTTAATATTAGTACTTCTTGCGTGCTTTTCTGGAGTTATCATAACTCAAACAACATTGGATAAGAATATTGGTTTTCTGTTCTTTACTGCTGCCTTTAATTGTAATGACATACTTTTTCCTCCATTCGTATTCTCAAAGTAAAAGAAATTTAACGAAGTGAAATCATCAATGTGTAAAAGAGGTGTTAAGAATATGAAAGTACTGTTGATAGCTGAGTATGAACAAATTATTAAGGATAAACGATATTATGCATATATTGTATGCTTTATATTGAGTTTTATTAGTGGAATAAGTTCCCGCGTTAATCATGCCCAACCTAACAGTTACCCGCTTCTTCTGTACTCTTATGTTGTTATTAATAATTTTTTTCTAAAAATTATTTCATAAAAGTCTAATAGTATAAGACTACTGCCAATTAAACCTCAGTCTTGCTTATTAATAGTTTTCTTGGAATTGTGCATCAATAATTTGGTTCTTGCAATAGGTTGGTTGATTTACTGTACAATGGCAGGCAATTTCAATATACCAGAAATGTTCTGGTTAGAGCTTATTCTTGTGTTTGAATGCATGTTTATTCCAAATGCTTTCCCAAGTTATAAATGGCCCAAACATTATCTTGAACATATTTTTTTATCATACTTATAGTTGCAGGAATTTATTGGATAGTTGTAACTAAGACAATGATAAATCATGAAGCATGTTTTTCTCATATTTTTTTGGTTACATTATTTGTAACAACCTATATCTCATCCATTCGTATACTAAAAAAACGAATAATAAATTTTAACAAAGCATAATAATCTATTTTAGAAAGGGATTTCTAAGAATATGAAAGCATTATTATTACTAGAGTTTGAAACATTCATGAAAAAAAGAAACAATATATCCTTCCACTTTTTATATATTGTATTTTTCGATCTTTTCATTATTGTATATTGTGAATAAGAAACCAACTTATGATAATTTTTCTTATGATATTATTTTTCAATTAATTTGATAACAGAATTTACGAAACGTGAACAATCGATGAAGGGAACTGTGAGATTGTTTCCGGTTAGTGTGAAAGAAAAGAATCAATACTCTTTTCTTAGAAATATTTATATTAAATATGATCTTACTTGTAGGACTTTCTATTTCTTATTTCCCGTTTAAGGACGTGGGCCAAATATGTATTGTGCTAAATATTATTGTTTTGATTGAGGCTTTGGTAATTCCGACTCTTCTTTCAATAGTAATGTGGCATCGAAATTATTTTCAACATTTGTTGATGATGTTAATTGCGATTGGTGTGAGTATTCTTGTTTATGTAAAAAACAGATATTCATCCTGCCATTCAGTTTTTTTAGGTTATGCAACTGTTCTTTATACACTAGCTTATATTTCATCCATTCGTATCTTAACTAATAAAGATTGGTAGAAAGGAGAATGTTATGGAAGGTCTATATTCACTATATCGGCATCGTTTATTTAACTTCGAAAAATATCGCAATAAATTTTGTGATATTTCTTATATATATTTCATTCATGCAGATACCGATATATTCTTTTCAAGAAATACTTGGAATTGTTTTCTTCTTCTTTTTCAAGTACAACTCATTACTATTTTGATTGATGAAAACTGGAATCCGATCTTACAAATTCTTCCGGTTCGCAAGAAAGATTACTTCAATGCATATATGAAAATAACTTTTGTGTTCTATGTTCTATATGTATTGTGTACGATTTGGTTTCATACTTTGATTTCAAAACTGAGTTTACTATTTGTAGTGGCTCCAATTGGTTGTTTGTATTACTGTTTACGAAATTTCAAAAAGATGACCACAGTGAAGTCAAATCGAATGATTATACGATATATTCTGTTTATGATTGCTGCACTTGTGTTTACATGGATTAGAACTAATATTGAATTTAGTAACTCAATTGTTGTGTTTGGAAATTTAATATGTCTTGTGATTATCACTATTCTTCTATTTGCATGTATGCATGAAATTCGAAAAGGGGAATTGATATGAAGAAATTATCATTTTATCAGGCTTATACTTTAATTGGATTGATAGGATTTGTAATTGTTGTTCCGTGCTTGTATTACTCTCTTGGTGCAGAGCGTAGTTATAGTATTTTTGATAGATTTATTTCCATACGGAACAGGATATGTAGCTGGATTATGGTATCAAATGCAGCTAGATTTAAAGAATATTTCTCTTTATCCACTGTCTATCAAAGAGAAAATATTACCACGCATCAAGCGTATCCTATTGGCATTGCTCAGCAGTAATATACTATATTCATTATTTTCTAACTTTCTTCATCGATTTAGTCCTGTTGACTTAGAAAACCTTGTAGTATCACTGCTGATATTATTTGTGTTAGAAGAAACATTTTTATATCAAATTGAAAAATTATAAACTATCATTGGTTTTGGGTATCTTATTCTCTGCGGTTGTCATTGGCTTAAGAGTAGTGATTCCTGAAATATTACAGCTTGTGATTATCTCTTTATTCATAACTTGTTTCTGTATCTTTTGGATGTATCATCAAAGTACCAGAAGAAAATTATGAGTGAAAGCTCCGCAAGGAGCTTTTTCTTTCTGAATATAGTAATTACAAGTATAATATGGAGTAGATAAAGGAGGTTTCTATGGATTTATTTGGGTATGCAAGCGAAGAGACAAAGAAAAAAGAAGAGCCTTTAGCGGCACGTATGAGACCTTCTACTTTAGAGGAGGTTGTTGGTCAGGAACATATCATTGGCAAAGATAAATTGTTATATCGTGCAATTAAAGCGGATAAGCTTGGTTCTTTGATATTCTATGGTCCTCCGTGAACTGGTAAGACTACACTAGCACAAGTGATTGCAAATAGTACTTCTGCTGATTTCCAACAAGTCAATGCGACAATTGCAGGTAAGAAAGATCTTGAAAAGGTAATAACACATGCGATGGATTTGATGTCGATGTATCAAAAGAAAACAATCTTATTTATCGATGAGATTCATCGATTTAATAAAGGACAACAGGATTATCTACTACCGTATGTTGAAGATGGCACAATTATCTTGATTGGTGCAACTACAGAGAATCCATATTTTGAAGTGAATCAAGCATTGATTTCACGTTCTCGTATCTTCCAGTTAAAGTCACTTACAAAAGAGAATATTGTGACGCTTTTTAAAGCGTGCTGCAGATGATGCGATAAAGGGTATCGGCAAAGATAATGTTATCTTAGATGAGGAAGCTGCTGAATCTTTAGCAGAGATTTGTGATGGAGATGCACGTGCTGCGCTAAATGCGTTAGAACTTGCAGATCTTACAACAGAGCGTAGTGATGATGGCTACATTCATATTACCTTATCTGTTGTGGAGGAATGTATTCAAAAGAAGGCAATTCGTTATGACAAGGATGGGGATAACCATTACGATACAATTTCTGCGTTTATTAAATCGATGCGTGGTTCTGATCCAGATGCGACCCTCTACTACCTTGCACGCATGTTGACGGTGGGAGAGGATGTTCGTTTTATCTCTCGTAGAATTATGATTGCGGCAGCAGAGGAATGTGGTAATGCAGATCCAAGAGCACTACAGATTGCGGTTGATGCGGCGTTAGCCGTTGAAAGAGTAGGGATGCCAGAAGGAGCCATCATACTTGCAAATGCGGCTACTTATGTTGCCAATGCACCTAAATCGAATGCATCATCAAATGGTATTTTTATGGCAATGGATCTGGTTGAAAAAACAGGTAATCTTCCGATTCCACCATATCTAAAGGATGCCCATTACGCAGGCTCAGAGAAGTTTGGCAATGGTGTAGGGTATCAATATGCACATGATTATCCAAATCACTATGTGAAACAACAATATCTACCAGATGCGATTAAGAATGAAAGACTATATCACTTCTCAGATGTAGCTTATGAAGCCAAGCTCCAACAATATTTCAATTCGATTGGTAAGACTGATTATCAAAAGGAGAAAAAATAATGCAAGGGAAATATAAAGTTATTACCTTATGTGGAAGCACACGCTTTAAAGATGAATTCATGAAAGCGCAGAAAGATTTGACACTTGCTGGAAACATTGTAATTAACGTTGGGTTATTTGGCCATAGTGGCGATCATGAAGTTTGGGAAAATATGGATGAGGGTACTCTAACAAAGACAAAAGAGATGTTGGATGATATGCATAAACGTAAAATTGATATGGCTGATGAAATTTTTGTTATCAATGTTGGTGGTTATATCGGCTCTAGTACAAAGTCAGAAATTGAGTACGCAAAGGCAAGTGGGAAAGTAGTTCGTTATCTTGAAACAATGGAGTAAAAATATCTGAGTGCTAAATATTAGCACTCTTTATTATTAAGTGCTAAAATACTTCTATACTCATAAGGAGGTATACAACAATGGCAATTATCGTTCCGATTTATAATACGGTATTATTACCAGATACAAATATTTACCTGACCAGTGATAGCTATAAAAATGCAACTGGACAGGAACCTGCTGTAGGTGATCGCATTATCTTTGCGATTGAAAAGAAGGCTTTATCTACAGATGAATTTCGTCCTGAAAAACTTTTATCCATTAAGCGTATCAGGAACTATTACAGAAGTTAGTAATAGTGGTTTTGTGGTAATTAAGACAGAATCACGTATTAATATTGAAGATATCGTTGTACATAGTGATAAGACTTTAGAAGTTTTATCCATCATCCGTAAACCGATGTCCAATGACTTAGATCCAATGGATGAAAAGAAGCGGGTTGACCAACTTAAGAGTGCACTTGTGAAGGCAACTGCGAACTATCAATGGGCTCTGGGTGCACGTAATTTCATCTCTCAATTAAAGGGGATGGAGGATATCATCAGTGCCATGGCACAGTGGTTAAACATTACGGATGAAGAAAAGTATGCATTACTAGAAGAAAATCTTCGCTCCAATCTTTTAAATAAGATTGAACAGTATATCTATGAATATACAGAGATGACGGATGTAACTAATGAAGCTTCAGCTGCACAAGAAAATGACAATAAGAAAGCCTATCGTGAGATGGCTATCAAGAAACAAATCGAATATCTTCAAAAGGAACTGGATGACATGCATCCAGAGAATGTTACAGATATTCGTAAGATGGAGATGAAGATTCAATCATCTGGCATGAATGAAACTGCACGTCGTGAAGCTGACAAGGTTTTTAAGTCGTCTAAAAACAAGAAGGTAGTAACTCTCCAGAGTATGGTAATCTTTATAACTATCTAGATTTTTTTTAACAAGTATCAGTTGGAAGAAAGAACGTACAAAGAAGATTGACTTTCAAGCTGCGGAGAAGATTTTTGGATGAAGATCACTACGGTCTAAAGAAAGTAAAAGAGCGTATCTTACAACAGATTGCTGTAATGGATCTTAATAAGCGTCAGTCTGGTTCAATTCTTTTTATTTGTCGGTGCTCCGGTACTGGTAAGACAAGTATTGGTCGCTCCATCGCAAATGCGCTCAAACGTAAATATGTACGTGTTGCGCTGGGTGGAGTGCGTGATGAAGCAGATATTCGTGGTCATCGTCGTACCTATATCGGTGCAATGCCGGGAAGAATTATGGATGGTATTCAGAAAGCTGGCACATCTAATCCAGTAATGGTACTCGATGAAATCGATAAGTTGAGTATGTCTTACAATGGTGATCCTGCAAGTGCACTTTTAGAAGTGCTTGATCCTGAACAGAACAATACCTTTACAGATCACTACATGAATGTTCCGTATGACCTTTCTGATGTACTCTTTATCTGTACCGCAAATACATTGGATTCTATCCCTGAACCTTTACTAAACCGTATGGAAGTGATTGACTTCAAGGTTATACAGCAAGTGAAAAAGTACCAGATTGCGCAAAGACATTTTGATTCCAAAAAGCAATTGAGAAGATGGGCATTCCAAATGAACAGTTAGAATTTAGTGAGGATGCGATACGTTCAATCATTGCGGACTATACGATGGAGGGTGGTGTACGTGGACTCAAAAAGAGAATTGATTCCGTATGCCGTGCTATCGCCGTTAAACTTGCAAGAGGTCATCAAGAAAAGATTGTCATTCAGGCAAGTGATTTACCTACACTACTAGATATGAAACCACTTCACCATGAAAAAAACTTACAGTTCAAAAAGAATCCTGGTATTGTAACAGGTCTTGCATGGACTGCAAGTGGCGGTGAAATTCTGTTTGTCGAAACCCTACTAACAAAGGGTAGTGGACAGTTGATTGTGACGGGACAACTTGGCGATGTGATGAAGGAGTCTGTACGGATTGCATTATCTCTTGTGAAATCGAAATTCCCAGAAGCAGATAAGATTTTAAAGACGCATGATATTCATATCCACGTTCCACAGGGTGCTGTTAAAAAAGATGGACCTTCTGCGGGTATCACTTTAACAACTGCTTTAGCATCACTGATTACCAAGAAGAAGGTTTCTCCATTAATTGCGATGACAGGAGAGGTATCCTTACGTGGTGGTGTGATGCCAATTGGTGGTTTGCCTGAAAAACTGATGGCAGCTGCTAGAGCTGGTGTTAAGACGGTTTATATTCCAAAAGAGAATGAAGATGACCTAAAGGATATCGCACCAGAAGTGAAAGAAAAAGTTAACAATCATTCCAGTTGAGCAGGTAGATGAAGTCTTAAAGGCAGCTGGTATTCTTGCGAAAAAAACAAGAAACTCAAAGCAGAAATAGGCCGAATCACCTCGTGATTTGTTACAAAAAGTCGGTGAATTGTACCGACTTTTTTTCTTTTCGTGAAACATTGGTGAATTGCTTTGCCTATGAAGAAATGAATATTTATAATGCATGTAGCTTAAAAAGCAGGAGGTCACGATGAAGTATAGAATTGTATCAGATTCATCTTCTAACGTATTTCACATGGAAGATATTGACTATAGAACAGTTCCGCTAAAGGTTATTATGAATGAGGGAGAGTTCTTCGACGATGAACGCACGAATGTAGAGCGTTTCTTATCCGTACTCAAACATACGAAGGGAAAAACATCCACTTCATGTCCAAATGCCTATGAATGGGCAAGTTCATTTGATGGTGCCGATACGATTTTTTTGCGGTAACAGTTACAGGTGGATTATCCGGTTGTTATTCTGCAGCGATGCAGGGTAGATCACTCTTCTTGGAAGAACATCCAGAAGCGAATATCTATGTCATTGACTCTTTATCCGTGGGGCCAGAAATTCTATTGATTATTGAAAAACTAAAGGAATTAATTACACAGGGATTAAGCTTTAGTGAAATCTGTGATGCGATCAATGAATATAAGAAACATACGCACTTATTATTTAATATTTCAAACTTAGACAATTTGGCACGTAATGGTCGTGTGAGTCCAGCAATTGCGAAGTTATCTGGATTATTGGGTATTCGTTGTGTAGGTAAGGCATCCGATCAAGGAACACTTGAAATCTTGCATAAGTGTCGTGGTGAAAAGAAGGCCATAAATAAGATTTTTGAGGAGATGATTGCACATCGTTATAACGGAAAGAAAGTTCATATTGCTCACTGCAATAATGAATCTATGGCAAATGACCTTAAGAATTTAATCTTACAGTCTTACCCTGAAGCGATTATCGAAATCATTCCATGTACAATTGTGTGTTCATACTATGTATCCGACCAGGGTCTGATTGTTGGATTTGAAGATAGTGATTGTTAAACAAAAAAAGGTGTAACAGTAGACTTCAAGAATACGATTATTATCATGACAAGTAACTTAGGTAGTCAATACGCCTTCAATGATGATCCAGAACATCGTGAAGAGCACTACATGAGTGAAGTACACAAGTTCTGTAAACCAGAGTTTATCAACCGTGTTGATGAAATCATTGTCTTTAATGCATTGGGTAATGATGTATTAGCATAGCTACGTAATCGTTTGAAAGACCGTGATATTAATCTGACTGTTAGTGATAGTGCAATGAAACGTATTATTGCTTGTGATGTAGATCCACTTTACGGTGCTAGACCAATGAAACGTCATATTCAACGCGAAATCGAGACAACAGTTGCGAAAGTGATTCTAGAAAACCCAGATATTAACGGTAAGACAATTCACGTCGATGCAAACGATGATCAGTATATTGTTACTGTGAAATAAAATAATGGAGAATACTAACTGAATTGGTTAGTATTCTCTTTTTCTCTATAATCAGGACTAGATTATTCCTGATTTCATAATAGAAAAAAAGCAGTAAACCAAATTTGATTTACTGTTTTTGAGTTGCTACGCTAATTACTTTTTATTTAATTTTCTACTTCGATAAAGGTAAATTTATCAATTTGTAAATCTTAATAAATACCCATTGGGATCTTGTATTAAGAACTCGGTTTGCGTTTCTTCTGTACCATTAACTTGATATATGCTTCTGTTTAGTTCTCTGTATATTTCTAAATTTAAAGTTTTTCACTAATTTATACAGTCCTTCAATATCATCAACGGCTATTGAAAAAAATTAATTCCTCTTCCCAAAGGATATATTAGCTCGCCTATATTCCAACCATTGTCATGAATTTGTTCAAACATAAATTGACTATCTTGAAAAAGACATGAAAACGAATTTTTCTTCAGGACGTTCGTATTCAATCTTAAATCCTAAGTCATTATAAAACCTTTTTGGTCTGTTCAATATCAAAAAACCGATAACTCGGGAATCATCTTATTAAAATCCATATTCACTCCTTAACAAAAAGTCTAATTTATTTCTCTAATTATTAAGTAATATTATACCATTTCAAGGCATTTTTTTCCTCTACCAGATTTCCACTTACTCTCTACTATGCTCCTTAGATTGTATTACCTTAAACAGTTTATCTTGAAATGTTTCCTTGCTCTTTTTATCAAAAATATATCTCTGTTACAAAGGTTTTTTTCCATTGATCTTCTTTGTAAGAATGCTATCTGGCTTTTGGTGTTGTGCTTGTTCTTCTGTCTGTATTTCTTTAATATCTGTTTTTCTCGTTTTCTGCCATTTAGTTCCTCCTTTCGACTTACACAAAAAAAGATTTCCTGTGATTAGGAAACCTCTTTTTGCGATTGGTTGATATTTTACTTAATCGTTACAGCCCTTTTTATAACTTCTTCTTTTTGTATAATTCCGGGAATAAGAATTCCAACATGATAGGGAAAATACCTTCCCAAGATTCTTCGCTGTGCGTACCATTAACCACAAGATTTGGATAGGTTACACAACCACCTTGGGTAAAGAGGTGATTGATATTTAACAACATATCTAACTCTCTTACAAGGCCTTTTCTTTGTGCGTTCTTCATCTGATCCAAAAATCAAGATAAATACGTGTTTCTTTAAACTTCTTCTTTTTGAATGTGATTACATAACACATGGTAGTTGAAGATATTAGCAGGGGATACACAACCTGCTTTTTGAGAAATAATCGTTATATTCGCTGATCATAAACTCAGACATGATTCCACCCATGGAAGAACCAGCGATACCTACGTGTTTACGATCTGTATGAATGCGATAACGCTTTTGACAGTATGGTAAAAGTGTTTCGATAAACCACTTTCCAGTAATCTGACCACAGGATTGAATTTGAATACCTGTGAAAGTCTTTTTCTGCGGTGAATGGACAGTATTCGTCCAAGCGCTCATCACCGATGTGATTACAATCTTGACCGATGATGACGATATCTAATTTCTGTTTGTCTAAATACTTTTTAATACCCCAGCATTTACCATAAGTAGCTGTTTTATTGTAGAAGAGGTTATGACCATCAAACATATATAGAACAGGATACTTCTTTTTACTTGTTGCGTAACTATCTGGAAGATATACCCAGACTTTGCGAGGACTTTGGTGTAAAGGTTCGATTGGTAGTGTGAATTTTTCTATTTTTCCCATGGTGATTTACCCATCCATTTGATTTTACTCTCTGTACCGTTTTTGATACGTTCGATATTTGCGCGATGACGATATACCACAAACAACCATAGTACAAAGATTGAAACTGTAATTGATATTGGATTTCCAATCAAGAAACTGATGAGAATACCAGAACCTAAACCAATCATGCTAGATAAGGAAACCATACGACAAAGATAGAGACTTACCAAGAATATCAGTAGTGGTAAGAAGAACTGATAGAAGTATTGGTGATTGATAAATGTAGCGATACCTAAGAAGAAACCGAAGGAAGTCGCAACTGCCTTACCACCTTTAAACTGTGCAAAGATTGGGAAGCAGTGTCCAATACAACAGGCTAGTCCTGCGATAGATCATGGCATCCTTTGTGATGAAGCTAGCTAGTAACATGGAGAAGAATGCTTTGAGTGCATCAAGGATAATGACAGTGATACCAACTTTCTTACCTAAAACACGACCTGCATTTGTGCCACCAAGGTTACCTGAACCCTCTGTACGGATATCCTTATGGAAGAATACTTTTCCAATGACAAGTGACCATGGAATTGATCCAAATAAATAACTTAATATAATAACGCCAATGAAATTTAGCATAGAATAAATCCCCCTGTTGATATATTACCACATCAGTAATTTGGATATAAAAATCAAAAATGTTTGAAATAGGCTTTGTTGTTACAAAAATCTGGTGATATGAACGTGTAGATTGTCGTTAGACAAGGATATTAAAAGTAGCCTAATTATGATATAATACAAAGGTTATTAGGAGTTTTTGCATGGCGAATAGATATGATGATAACAGTATTCAAATTTTAGAAGGTTTAGAGGCAGTCAGAAAGCGTCCTGGTATGTATATCGGTTCTACCGATAGTAGAGGATTACATCATCTGATTTGGGAAATCGTTGATAACTCCATCGATGAAGCGTTAAACGGTTATGGTAAGAAAATCCAAATCACTTTAGAGGCAGATGGTAGTGTCACAATTCAAGATGAAGGTCGTGGTATGCCTATCGGTCAACATGCCAGCGGTGTAAATACATTGCAGGTTATTTTTACTGTGCTTCACGCTGGTGGTAAGTTCTCCAGTGAAGGTGGCTATAAGACGGCTGGTGGTTTACATGGTGTAGGTGCGTCAGTCGTAAATGCTTTAAGCGAATGGTTGATAGTAGAGGTTGCCCATGATGGGGAGCTCGTTCGTATGGAATTTGCGGATGGTGGTAAGAAGATTGGTAAGCTAGAACATCTAGGTAAGACCAACCGTACTGGCTCTACGGTACGTTTTAAACCAGATCCACGTATCTTCTCTACAACTGAGTATAAATATGATGTTGTCTGTGAAAGAGCGCGTGAAGAAGCTTTTCTTATTGAGTGGAATTGCGATGGTCGTTAGCGATAAGCGCAATAAGAAAAATGAAACTGAAACATATCTATATGAAGATGGATTAACAGCCTTCTTAGAATATTTACATGAAGATCGCAATGTCTTAATGAACCCTGTGAAGTTTAGTGGGGAAGCCAATGGTATCCAAGTCGAAGCTGCTTTCCAATATACAGATGATTATCAAGAGAATACATATAGCTTCGTTAACCTTGTTCGCACTAGCGATGGTGGTACACACGAAGTTGGTTTTAAGGGTGCTTTTACAAAAGCTATCAATGACTATGCAAGAAAATATGGCCTATTAAAGGCGAAGGATAAAAATCTGGAAGGTGGCGATGTACGTGAGGGTCTTACAACAATCCTTTCCGTATCTGTCCCTGAAGGATTATTACAGTTTGAAGGACAGACAAAGAGTAAGCTTGGAACTCCACAAGCTAAGACTGCAGTAGAAGCAGTTGTCTCTGAGAAGTTATCCTTCTGGTTAGAAGAAAATCGCAATCAATCAGATACATTAGTACGTAAGATGTTAAAGGCATCACTTGCCCGTATCGCTGCACGTAAGGCTCGAGATGAAATCCGTAAGGGTAAGCGTGTTGGTAAGGGTGAAAAGGTATTATCTGGTAAGTTAGCACCTGCACAGACAAAGGATGCTCGTATAAAGGAACTATTCTTGGTCGAGGGTGACTCTGCCGGAGGTTCTGCAAAACAAGGAAGAGATTCTCACTATCAAGCAATCTTGCCACTGCGTGGTAAGGTATTAAACACTGAGAAATGCACACTCGCTGATATTGAAAAAGAATGAAGAGTTAAATACATTAATTTATACATTAGGTGCAGGTGTTGGTCCTGACTTTGACTACGAGGAATCGAATTATGGCAAAGTTATTATTATGACCGATGCAGATGACGATGGATCTCATATTCAGATTTTATTATTAACATTCTTCTATCGTTACATGCGTCCACTATTAGAGCGAGGAATGGTATATATCGCCTTACCTCCACTCTATAAAGTGACAAAGGGTAAGACGACACAATATGTTTATAGCGATCAAGAGTTAGATGCTTTACGTCGTAAACTTGGTAAAGTAGAAATTCAACGCTATAAAGGTTTAGGGTGAAATGAACGCTACGCAGTTATGGGAGACAACAATGGATCCATCCCAGCGTACACTGATTAAAGTAGGTATCAGTGATGGTGTAAAGGCTGAACGTCGTGTAACTGTACTTATGGGAGATAAAGCAGAATTACGTCGTAAGTGGATTGAAGATAACGTTTCATTTACATTAGAAGATACATTTGACTTGGAGGGCTAATGGTTAAGAAGAAGACAATCGTTGACAATACAAAATATAGACCAGAGCTACTCGAAGATATTATGGGAGCTGGTTTTGGTAGATATGCCAAATATATTATTCAAGAGCGTGCATTACCAGATGCACGTGATGGTTTAAAGCCAGTACAGCGTAGAATTTTATATGCCATGTACCATGATGGAAATACATGGGACCATGCATACCGTAAGTCTGCTAAGACAGTCGGTCTTGTAATTGGTAACTATCATCCACACGGTGATACTTCTGTCTATGATGCGATGGTACGTATGTCCCAAGATTGGAAGGTACGCTTACCACTCATTGACATGCATGGTAATAACGGTTCTATTGATGATGACCCAGCAGCTGCGATGCGTTATACCGAAGCTAGACTTGCAAAGGTTACGCAAGTCATGGAAGAAGACTTGGATAAGAATACCGTTGAAATGGCACCTAACTTTGACGATACAGAACATGAACCAACAGTACTTCCTGTACCGTTTCCTGTCATGCTAGTCAATGGTGCGACAGGTATTGCGGCAGGTTATGCGACAAATATGCCACCACATAACTTAAATGAAGTTGTGGATGCGACAATCTACCGTATTCAAAAATCCAGAGAGTGCTTTAACAGATGTGATGGATATTTTAACTGGTCCAGACTTTCCGACTGGTGGTATCGTACAGGGGAAGCGGGTATTCGTGATGCCTTTACAACTGGTAAGGGTAGAATTGTTGTGCGTTCCAAGTGTGAAATTCATGAGGAGAAATCTTGCCAACAAATCATTGTCACAGAAATCCCTTATGAAGTTGTTAAAAGCACAGCTTGTTAAGAAGATGGATGAAATCCGTGTATCCAAAGATATCGATGGTATCTTAGATGTACGTGATGAATCTGACCGTGAAGGTATGCGTATTGTTATTGATGTTCGCAAGGATATCGATGCCAATATGATTCTCAATTATTTCTATAAGAATACAGATTTACAGGTCTACTATAACTACAATAACGTCGCAATCATTGATAAGCGTCCTGTTCAGGTAGGGTTACTTGGATTATTGGATGCGTTTATCGCATTCCGTAAGGAAGTCGTATTACGTCGTTCTCGTTATGAGTTAGATAAGATGGAAGCCCGTTGTCATATCATTGAAGGTTTGATGAAGGCTGTTTCCATCTTAGATGAAGTGATTCGTATTATTCGTGCTTCCCAAGATAAGGGTGATGCAAAACGTAACTTGATGAATGAATTTGGCTTTGACGAACCACAGTCTGAAGCTATTGTTTCCTTACGTCTATATCGTTTATCCAATACGGATATTATTACATTACGTGAAGAGTTTGCAGAACTTGTCAATCAGATTGAAGAGACAAAGGCAATCATTGAAAATGAAAATGTATTGCATTCCGTAATTATCAAGGAATTACGAAATGTGAAGAGAGAGTATGGTCAAGAACGTCGCACACGTATTGAAGCTGAAGTTGAAGAAATTAACTATGATAAGACTGCAATGATTGCGAATGAGCGTGTTGTAGTAACTGTCAGTCGTGATGGTTATCTCAAGCGAGTATCCATGCGTAGCTATAACGCAGTCGGTGACCAAGAAACAGCTATCAAAGATGGAGATGTACTGATTGGTACAACAGAGTGTGATACACTCGATACACTATTACTATTTACATCTAAAGGTAATTACGCATCTATTCCAGTTTGGCAAATTGAAGAAGGCAAATGGAAAGATGTTGGTATGCATCTAAATAAAGTTGTACGTATCGATGGTGAAGATAAGATCAAGAATGCGATTCTCATCAAGAGTTTCGATACGTATGCATGGATTGTGACAGTAAGTTCTGCTGGACAAATCAAGAAGACTCCAGTGAATCACTGGCAAGTAGAGCGTAACAATAAAGTCATGACAGCGATGAACCTTGGTAAGGGTGCAGAAATGATTAATGCCTTTATTGCATATAGTAACCAACAAATCTTAGTAGTTAGCAAAGATGGTTATTCTTATCGCTTTGCGGTTGAAGATATTCCAGCCACAGGCGTTAAGTCCAAGGGTGTTAAGGCAATGAACCTTGGTAAAGGTGATGAATTAGCATGGGGTTGTGTCATGAATGCGGAAGATCCAACTGTGCTATTCATGACAAATGTTGGACAGATGAAGCGTATTCATACGGAAGAAATCGTCTTTGGTAATCGACCAATGAAGGGTAACTTAATTTGTAAACGTTTAAAGACAAATCCAAGTATCGTAACACTTGCGAAAGCAGTTAGTGCAGGAGAAGAGTTAATCTTCAAAGATCCAGAAAGACAAGTATTACGTGCTTCTGAAATACCACTGAAACCACGTGAAAGTGGATTTGGATCACCACTTGTACTGAAGGATGGTTGGGATTTATATCGTGGTATTGATGAATGTCGTATTATTGATATACCAACAGACGCAGATAACGAAGTACATGAAGATGTAGAACGTTTAAGTCTATTTGATGAGAAGGAAGACTAATCATGACAGTATGTAAAGGATGCGGTGCAGTATTACAAACAACTGATTCAAAAAGCGATTGGTTATAGTCCTAAAGCTGAGGCGGAATATTGTCAAAGATGTTTCCGTTTGATTCACTATGATGATTTAACAATCTCCATGAAGACAGGTATCGATCCAGTTGCGGTTGTTAACCGTATCGCAAAAGATGGATGCGTTAATTCTATGGGTGATCGATCTATATGATTTTGAGGCAGGTATGATTAACGGTATTAACCGTAAATTTGCCAATCAAGATATTGTGATGGTTGCGACAAAGAGAGATTTATTACCTGCATCATGTGGAGAAGAGAAAATCGCACATTTTGTCTTTGGACGACTCAAAGATTTGGGTATTCGCATTGAACGACTTATTCTTGCGTCCAAAGAAGAAAAGATGGGTATCGAAGAAATCAAAGAATGTGTTGATGAACTCGCAAATGGTAGAAAAAAATAGTTGTGATAGGAAAAAGCCAACTCTGGCAAGAGTACCCTTATCAACAACCTAATGTCTACACAGGTTCTAACCGCATCTAGATATCCAGGAACTACATTAGATTTCAATGAATTAGAAATTGATGGACATACTTACATCGATACACCAGGTATTGAAATTGATCATAGTATGTTAATGGAAGTTAGTGAGGCAGATTTAAAGACAATCATGCCAAGCAAGAGTGTAAAACCACAGGTGTTCCAACTACGTGGTGAGCAGAGCTTCTTTGTAGGAGGCTTAGCACGTCTAGATTTATCAGGTTGTAATCATGCAAGTTGTGTATGGTATCTCAGTGAACGTCTTAACGTTCATCGTACCAATGGCAACTACGCAGATGAAAAATGGAATACACATGTTGGAACATTATTTGTGCCAACAGCCATTGAGACAGAAATGAAGAAATATACAATTCATAAGGACATGCCAAAGGTAGACGTCGTGATTGATGGATTAGGATGGGCATGTGTAAGTGGAGAGGTCAGTACAATTACAGTACATGTACCAAAGAGTGTCAGTGTGACATTCAGAAAGGCAATGTTATGAGTTTAACAACAAAACAAAGAGCGTATCTAAGAGGACTAGCACAGACAGAACGTGCAATTTTCCAGATTGGTAAAGACGGCTTAAGTGATAACCTAGTAGAAACTGTAAACAACGGTTTACGTACAAGAGAACTTATTAAAATCTCAGTGCTTAAGACAGTTACTACAGACCTTAAGGAACTGGCATTTGATTTAAGCATGCATACAAAGTCTGAACTTGTACAAGTTATCGGAAGACAAATCGTTCTCTACAAGAAGGCAAAGGAACCAAAAGATCGTTTTTACCATGATCGTATATACAGCACCCTTTGATCCAATTACAGATGATGAACTACAACAATTAAAAAACTATCACAAACAAACTGGTAAGCCGGTTGCGCTTGCGATAGTTGGCGATGGTATTCTAAACTATGACAAGCGTAAGAAGTTATGTATGCGTGCATGTAGTCCATATCGATATCTACATGTTGTAGAAATGAAACAGAATGATATATGTATCGCACTGCAATCAGAAACAGAAACTGAAGTGCGAAAAGGATACTTCTACTTAAGCGCAAAGGGAATACGTAAGATACTTTTAGAGAATGGGTACTACTTTGAAGAAGTAACAAAAGCGCAGTGTAATCCTAACCGTGCAGCACATTCTGTTCGTGTCGGTCATACTGCATTGAAACTTGCAAGAATTCATCATCTGAACAAACAACTCGCATATCAAATGGGTTTATTACATGATGTCACAAAGAAAATGAGTGATGAGGAGGGATATCAACTTCTATCACACTTTAGACCTGAAGTATTAAAACTAGATCCTGCAATCTGGCATAGCTATACTGCAGTTATTTGGCTAAAAACAGAATCTATGCTGTTATAATAAGAAAAATCTTACAAAGCAATCGAACACCATACCCTTGGGGATGGCAAAAGTGCGTATGATTATATCTTATATATCGCAGATAAGATTGAACCGGGTCGTCATTATGACGTGACCATGCATACAAAAATCGCAGAGAGAAATCTCAAACAAGGGGCAGAATATGTCCTTGAAGATGCGAAAAAAATACATACTCGAAAAGGAGGGAAACATGTCTGAATTACTAAATTTAGTACGTCATACATTAGATGAGAAATTGGCAGAGAATATCGTTACAATCGATATCCGCAATGTTAATGCATATACAGACTACTATGTCATCTGTACTGCAAAGAATCCTAGACATGCAAATTCTCTTGTGGAATTTGTTGAAAAAGAAGTAACGAAGAATGGCTTTGATGTGCGTCTTCGTGAAGGTGAAAGGGAATCTACTTGGGTACTGATTGACATGAATGAAGTGGTTGTACATATCTTTACAGAAGATGCTAGAAGTACATATCGCTTAGAAGCTTTATGGGCTGATCAGCCACAAGAAACAATGTAACAAATATGAAGATGTTTTTGATGACATCTTCTTTTTCAAACGAAGGGTGGTAAGTTAACAGTATGATTCAAACAATCTTATGGGATATCGATGGAACAATATTAAATTTCCATAGAAGTGCAGAAAATTCATTGAAAAATACATTCAAGAAGTTTGGCTATGGTGAGATTACAGATGAACTTCTACACATGTACGAAGAAATTAATGATGTCTATTGGTGTAAACTTGAAAAAGGGAAATCACAAAAGAGAAACTACTCGTAGAACGTTTTGTGGAGTTCTTTACTAAGATTGGTGTGGAGACTACACGTGTTGTAGAGTTTAATCAAGCATACTTAAATGGATTACTAGATACAGTTGTCTTTATGCCTGAGGCATATGAAACTGTAAAGAAACTACACCCAGAATATAAACAATACATCGTAACCAACGGTGTAAAAGAGTTACAGCGTAAGAAGATTGCCAAAGCACATATCGAAGAATTCTTTGATGGTATCTTTATCTCAGATGAAATCGGATATGAAAAAAACCACATATTGAATTCTTCAATTATGTCTTTGATAGAATTCCAACAAAAAAATCCTGATGAAGTAATTATCATCGGCGATTCTTTGACCAGTGATATTGCTGGAGGTATACGTGCAGGGATTCATACTTGTTGGTATCATCCAAACAATGAAGAAAATCACAGCGATGTTAAACCAGAGTTTACAGTTACATCGCATCTTGCATTCCAAGAAATATTAAAACAGTTATAAGGGAGTAAACATATGAAGTGGTATGAACAAAAATATGTAAATCATCGAGATTGGATACTTGATCAAATGGGCTTGCTTGGTATGGATAGTACAGAGCTTGTCGTTGTTTTACTCATTGATTTTATGAATCAAAATCATATTGAAATCACGATGGATGCCCTTCGGGAAAAAAACAGGAATACAAGAAGAGGAATTAAATCGTGTCATTTCAGCACTTTGTGCTAAGAAGTATTTAAAGATAAAAGCTTCCGCAAGAGCTGTTGTCTTCGATTTATCAGGACTATTTGAAACGGATATCGCAAGAGTCGAAAATATTCTAGATCGTTCACTCATCGATACATTTGAAACAGAATTTGGTAGAACGTTAAGTCAAAATGAAATGCAGAAAAATTAGTGATTGGAATAAGGTGACAGACAAACGTTTGATTATTGCGGCATTACGTGAAGCCAGCGCTTACCAACATCTAAACTTAGGGTATATTGAAAAGATTTTGTCTGATTGGAAACAGAAGAACATCACAGCTGATTCCATAGGAACGGAGAAAAAAATAATGGAGCGTTTATCTGTACCATTTATTTTGGAGTATCTACAGAAGTTACATCCAAATGCACATTGTGAATTGACGCATCGTAATCCCTATGAACTATCTGTTGCGGTAATCCTTTCTGCACAAACAACAGACGTATCCGTTAATCGTGTAACACCTGCATTATTTAAAGCGTATCCATCTCCATACGAATTAGCCAAAGCACCAACCAAGGATGTAGAGAAGTATATTGCATCTCTTGGTTTATATCGTAATAAGGCAAAACAAATTGTTGGTTTTGCGCAAGGTGTTGTCGAACAGTTCCATGGAGAAGTGCCACATACAATGGAAGAGTTAACAACTCTACCTGGTATTGGTAGAAAGTGTGCAAATGTCATTATGGCTGAATGTTTTAACATTCCAAGTATTGCGGTAGACACACACGTTGCACGAATCTCCCGAAGACTCGGACTATGTTATCAAAAGGATGATGTTGAAAAGATAGAGCGTAAGTTAATGCGTAAGATTCCACGTGATCGTTGGATTAAAACCCATCATCAGATGATATTCTTTGGTCGATATCTCTGTCATGCACGTAATCCAGAGTGTTACCGTTGTCCATTCGTGAATGGATGTCATGAAAAAGCAGAAGAATTTAACACCACCAACGAAGAAATAAACAAGACAATCGAATAGCACTTTATATAGCTGGATATGAAAAAGATAAGTTTCATCAAGATAGGAAAAAAATCCTATCTTTTTTTGTTGAGATGGACGTGAATTGATACAGTGAAAAAGAAATACTGAAATAGATTATGTAATAGTTGTCACATGTTTACATAGATGTTACGATAGTATGGCTTATGAGAAATACTCATAACAGGGAGGGAAAATGAAGAAATTAACAGCATTATTAGCTAGTGCAACAATGGCTTTGTCACTTGTAGGATGCTCAACAGGTAAGACATATACTGGTGAAGCATTTGGTCATGACAAGGAAAACCCAGTTAAAGTTACTTTAACAATCAAGGATAAGACAATCACTAAGGTAGAAGTTGATGCGTCTCATGAAACAAATGGTATTGGTTCAAAGGCAGCAGAAACAATGCCAGGTGCAATCGTCGCAGCTAACTCATTAGAAGTTGACGGTGTATCAGGTGCTACTCAGACATCCAAGGCTATCATCGAAGCAGCTACAGCAGCTTTGAAACAAGCAGGACTTGAACCATCAGACTTAGTAAGCAAGAATACAAGCACAACAAAGGCAAAGGATATTGAGGAAACAGTAGACGTAGTCGTTGTTGGTGCAGGTGGAGCTGGTATGACAGCCGCTATTACTGCAACAGATGCAGGTAAGAAGGTTATCGTTGTAGAAAGCCAACCAATCGCAGGAGGTAACTCTGTTCGTTCAACAGGTGGTATGAACGCAGCTAAGACTCCATATCAGGATAAGAATGAATTTGCTGAAGCAGCAGGTGTTGAAAAAGACATTGGCTACAGCAGCTGAAAAGTTCGCAGATAATGAAACAATTACAGCTTTAGCGAGCGACTGTTAAGGCGCAATGGGAGGCATACCAAGCAAACCCACAGGGATACTTTGATTCTGTTGAATTAATGGAATTAGATACATTAATCGGTGGTAAGGGTAAGAACAACCCAGAACTCGTTAAGGCTCTTGCAGAAAATTCTGCAGCCGCTATCGAATGGTTAGCATCTATCGGTGCAGACGTTAAGAACGTTGGTGCATTCGGAGGTGCTTCTGTGAAGAGAATTCACCGTCCAGTAAACGCTGATGGCAAGGTAACTGCTGTTGGTGCTTACATCGTTCCAATCTTAGAAAAGAACTTACAAGATCGTAATGTTCAGTTCTTATTTGATACAACAGCTAACGAAATCATCATGAAGGATGGTAAGGCAGTTGGTATCAAGGCTACAGGTAAGGATGGTAACAAGGTAACTATCAATGCGAAGTCAGTTGTAATCGCAACTGGTGGTTTCGGTGCTAACGCTGAAATGGTTGAAAAAGTACAAGCCAGAATTAAAGGGCTTTGCGACAACAAATGCAGAAGGTGCACAGGGTCAAGGTATTAATATGGCTACAGCAGTAGGTGCTGCTACAGTGGATATGGATCAGATTCAGATTCACCCAACAGTACATATTGAAGAAGATGGCAATGCACACTTAATCACTGAAGGTCTTCGTGGAGATGGTGCTATCTTAGTTAACGCTGAAGGTAAGAGATTCTATGATGAAGTTTCTACACGTGATAAGGTATCTGCAGCTATCATCGCTCAACCAGAAAAGAGCGCATGGTTAGTTGTTGACCAGTCAATGGTTGATAAGTCTGCTGTTATCGCTGGCTATATCAAGTCTGGTTATACAGTAACAGGTGCTACATATGAAGAACTTGCAAAGGCTATGGGTGTTGATGAAGCTACATTCGTAAGTACAATGAACACTTGGAACCAAGCTGTTGAAGCGAAGAGTGATACAGAATTCAATCGTACAAGTTTCGCAAATCCTCTAACTGCAGCTCCTTACTATGCAATCAAGATTACACCTGCTGTTCACCATACAATGGGCGGTATCGTAATCAATCCTAAGGCAGAAGTATTAAATGAAAAGGGAGAAGTTATCTCTGGATTATTCGCTGCTGGTGAAGTTACTGGTGGTGTTCATGGCGCTAACCGTTTAGGTGGTAACGCTGTAGCTGACTTTACAGTATTCGGTAGAATCGCTGGACAAAGTGCAGCAGACAACGCTAAATAATCACATTTACATAAAGGATACCGTTGAGGTATCCTTTTAATGTACAATGGAGAACATATGAAACTAAAAGATGTATTACGTCAGTATGACGAACAATCATTATATTTTTTTACGCAAGAGATTTGGGCATTCAGGCTGTAAAAAGAACTTTTGCCAGAAGAACTCTACGAGATAATGGTAGAGAGAATTCTAAATAATCATCATATTGAAAAAAACGATTATCAATACTGGATGATCAAACCTATCAGGTATTCTTAGAGGTACTTTCAGATGAAGAAATCGAAGAGAAAGATAATGTGCGGCTAGAGCGTTTACTGGATTATGATTTAATCGCATTTGAAGGGGATGAGCTTTTTCGTTGTTGAGGAAGTAAAGGAAATCTTCCTAAACTTACAAAAATGAATTATCCTTCCAACTAGAACGTTTACAGAAGGTATGGCTACTACAGTGCCAACAAGTAGTTACACACTATTGGGGTGAGTGTTCAATTGAGCAGTTTCAAAAAGTTACTCTTGTTGAAAGAGTGTTTTAGAGAAGAAGTTGATATCCAAAACGCTTTTACAAGATCTTCCTATAGGGGAGGTACAGATTGCGGTGAAAGAGAACCGGGTTTATTGGCGCTCACTACCAAATTCTGTGATGTTGAAAGAGTATCGCGTGTCTCAAAAAAACGTTTTGACTACTATATTCCTACAGTTGAAGAAATTGAGATGTTATTTGAATATGATTATGATGTCCAACAAGAAGGTATCCAGAGATTAAAAAAACAAGCCTAATATCAAATCATCTAGAGGAAGAAGTGGTTGACCAACTTCTACATGAAGTATGGAATGATCTTTCCTACGGTTTAGACGTCCAAGGAATCTATGCTCGTTGTTTAGAAAAAAACAGGACTATCCTCGAAAAGAGTTACCAGTAACAGTATTTGAAGAAATTGATCTAAGTTGCCGTAAGTTTATCTACCGTGGCCATACATACTTAGAAATAAACAATTGAACAACTGGGCAAATGAATAACGAGGAGAATAGATAGGTGTTATAATCTCATATAATTTGAGGGAAAGAGGAATTATATGTTATTGAGTACAACAATCGGTATATTAATACCATTTATCGGTACATCTTTAGGTGCCGCAATGGTGTTTGTCTTAAAAGATAAAATGAGTGAGAAGTTACAGAAGGGGTTAACTGGATTTGCGGCAGGTGTTATGGTAGCCGCATCTTTCTGGAGTTTGCTAGTTCCTGCCCTGGAACAAGCATCATCTCTTGGAAAGTTTGCATTTATTCCTGCAGCCGTAGGCTTTTTGGTGGGTGTGGGTTTCTTATTATTCTTAGATGAAGTAACACCGCACATGCACTTAGATAACACAGAAGAAGGTCCTAAAGAGAATCGTTTATCACGTTCCATGAAGTTGATACTTGCGGTAACACTACATAATATTCCAGAAGGAATGGCTGTTGGTGTTGTCTATGCAGGTTGGCTAAATGGAAATAGTTCGATTACTTACTTTGGTGCACTTGCCTTAGCACTTGGTATTGCGATTCAAAACTTCCCAGAGGGAGCGATTGTATCGATGCCACTTAGAGCAGAGGGGATGCCAAAGTGGAAGACCTTTGTGTATGGTGTATTATCAGGTTTGGTTGAACCAATTGGTTCTATCATCACAATTTTATTTGCGACACAAGTCGTGCCTTTATTACCGTACTTCTTGAGTTTTGCGGCAGGGTGCGATGATGTATGTCGTTGTAGAAGAATTGATTCCTGAGATGTCAGAAGGAACACATACAAACATTGGTACTGTCTTATTCTCATTAGGCTTTTGTGACAATGATGATCTTAGATGTAGCACTTGGGTAAAATGAAAACGATTCTTCATATGAAGAATCGTCTTTTATATTTTTCTCTTCTGCAGAGTATTTGTTTGGGTTAATTATGCAGAAACTTCTGCATAAGATTCATAACGGTACTCGTTAATAATATTGATTGTACCGGATTCAGCTTCACGGACTAGTTCAGCTTGTCTGTTGGCATCTGCATATTCAATGACTGTACTACCGTTACTATTGGCTGTGTATTCAATTCTATAGCTCAATATGAAAACCTCCTTTCCTTTTTTTGGATAAATGAAATGTATTGTTACAACTTCCTTATCATTGAAAGATTATAGGGCACAATATCAATTTTTGCAAATAAAATGCATAGAAAAAAAGTCTTCCGAAGAAGACTTTTTAGAAAGTAAATGTAGACTGTAACAGTAGAACCTTTTCTGATTTGTTTTCCAATGAGGCTATTACCATTACTATCACGTACATCCTGAACTCTACCACTCATGGATGCGATGGTATCTCCAACAGCACGGTTAATTGTGATGTTGTTTGCGTTACCCCATTCAACGTATTGACGAGGGTCACTGTAACTTGGGACAGTGACTTTCGCAACTAGTGTGCGGAAGCTTACGCAGACTTCATTTGAAGCGACTGTGTCTGTCTTTTTCGTATCCATAGTAACCACATACCTGTGTATCCGTATCAGGTTGTAGACCATCGATTACCTTCGATAGTTTATCACCTGTGTAGTTAATCGTTGCGACAACAGCACTATTTTTGAACGACACGAGCCTTGTATGTAATTGGACCAGTAATCCAAGAAATATCGAAGGTCTTATCATCATGGCTTTCTTCAACCAGTTTCGTTGCGTCAGGATATGGTGTCCATTCGAAGTTTACAGTATCGTTACTATCATTATAAGAAGCTGTAAAGGATGATAGATTCTGTGGAGTTGTAATGAGGTTTGTATATGTACCAAGTTTAGAGAACTCAGTCTTTACAAGACCTGTAGAAACATAATCAGATGGAATTGTATCATCTGGTGCGACATATGGGTATAGACCTTTGATATGGGTGATCTTACTAATACCTTCAGGCATTGCAAGTTCACCAGGAGTACCATAGATACCTTCTAATGTATCTAGAACAGTACTGATAATCGCACCAGGGATATTCATATTTAGCTTCCATCTAGAGAAGTAAGTATCTGCACCAGCAATGGCCTTTTCATAACCAGACCATACCGCAATTGTAAACTGTGTTGTTTGACCAACCATCCATTCATCCTTGGCAGCACCAACTGGAATGCCATACTCAAGACCAGCATCACCCCAGTCAGATGTACCTGTCTTACCATATACTGGATAACCCTTACGGATTGCGTACATGTAGTTACCCCAATCTTGGTCAACTGCATTACGCATTAAGTAAGAGGCGAGGTAAGCAGCTTGAGGGGATAGAACAGAGGTTCCTGTTGTTGGAGCTACATATGGTTCCTTCTGACCGTTACGGTAGAAGATAGTGTTGATTGTATGAGGCTTGATATAGTTACCACCATTGATGAGTACGCCTGTAGCCGCTGCAAGTTCCTTGGCAGATACACGCATATTACCTCCACCAATCGCGAAGCTAATATCAAATAGCTCTGGCTTAAATTGACTAAAGCCTAAAGAAGTTAAGTAGTTTGTAACACGCTGCACACCTGATTTATCAATGACAGCTTGTAATGCGTTAATCGCGACAGAATTTAGAGAGAGACCAACAGCCTTAGATAAATCAACAACACCCCATTTTGTATTGTCAAAGTTATTGAATGTCCAGTTACCATACGTAACAGGCTTATCTACAACGGTATGAGAAGTTGCCCAACCTAAATCTTCAAACGCTAATGCGTAGTCAAGAACTGGCTTAATTGCTGAACCTGGCTGATTGAACTGTTCTGTAGCGTGATCCAATAACATCGATCCACCACTAGCCCAGTTTCTACCACCCATGATACCAACGATTTCACCTGTCTGGTTGTTGATAACGACAGAACCTAATTCATATAAGTCATCAGGGAAATCAATGCCGACTGTACCAGCCTGAATGCTTTCAAGCTGTGCTTGTACAGTAGGGTTCATGTTTGTGTGGATTTCCATTGAAACGTTCATTGGATCAAGTCCAGTCACTTCACGAGCCTCTTTGAGAGCTGCATCAATATATGCCTGATATGTATAGTTCGAATTGAGTGTTGATTTTGAGTCAATGAGTAAGTCTTCAACCTTAATGGATTTGGCAAGGTCACATTCTTCTTGGGTAATGTAGCCATGGTAAACCATTAAGTCTAATACCGTATTACGACGCTTCGTCGCTTTATCAAGGTAATTATGTGGGTCAAATGTATATGGTGAGTTAATGACACCTGCAAGCATTGCGCTTTCTGCAAGGTTTAATTCCCAAACATTCTTACCATAATACTGTAAGGATGCCTTTTGTACACCACGGATATTACCTACACCACCGAAGTTCATCTTATTTAGATACATTGTAAAGATTTCTTCTTTGGAGGAATTCTTTTCAAGTTCCATTGCTAAAGCAATCTGCTGTACCTTATATTGGATGTTCTTGGTCTTGGAAGTTCCTGCTTGATCATCTACAAAGTAGGTTAACTTAACCAGCTGCATCGTAAATGTAGAACCACCTTGCATAGAACCACGAAGTACAGTTTCAATAATTGACTTTGTAAAAACGAGGGATGTCAAATCCGTTATGGCTAAAGTAGCGTGAGTCTTCGACTGCTAAGAATGCGTCAATCATAGACTCTGGAATTTGATTATAAACAACGTTTTCACGTAGTGTTTGACCAACGTCAGCTAGCTTATTGCCGCTTGCGTCTAGCACTATCGTGGATTGGAAGTTTGTAAAGTCATCCAGTTTGAATTCTGGTGTTCCTTTTTAAGAGTGTACTAATAGCGATAGCACCAACAGCAGCTCCAACAAATTCAAAGCCAACGATGATAGCCATAAATAACGTTAGAATTCTAAAACCATGTATCTTACGCTTTATGCCAGGTTTTTTCTTTTGTTTATTTGTCATTGTTTCCTCCTGAGATGAAGTATAACTGATCGATAATCTTTAAATAATCAATCAGGGGTTACATATGTACTGGGAATCATATACCCATTGTCTTGAAACCATTGATAGGGGATGGAATGTCGCTTGCTTTCTTTGACAAAGCGAACTATATCCTCAGCTTTTATATAATAGGTTTCATCGAACAATGTCCATTTTACAATCAAAAAGGCGATAGCACCATGATTGATTACATTTTGTAAATGTTGAATTTGGTGAGCATGTAGTGATTTTAAAGGAAAAAGAGGTATGAGAAGCGCATTCCTTAGCCTCAAAATCAATATATTTTCCACGATAGATACCATTGTAGTCGGTCGTAGAAGGAAGTTTAAAATAAGCTTCCGTAATTTTAGCAGCACTACGTGCTGGATAATCGACTTTTACAATCGTAACCGGTGTTGGTTTCTTATGAATGACCGCTTTATCAATACTTAGATAAAACATATTTGTTACGTTAATATCTTTTTCAAGTACCATACCTCTGCCGCCGGCGGAAGTAGGTTTCGATGTATATGCTTTTTTCTTTCCGTTTGGATAATTGACCATACAAAAAATTCCCATTTATATTATACAGATGTTCACATAAATAAGGAAGTTTTATTGCTTTTTAGGATAGTGAAATGAGATAATAAATAAGCATTCATAGGAGGATAGTTATGGCTGGTAAAATTAAATCTAGATCCACAGAAAAATTGTTGATAAAGAACTTGATATTGATTTTTAAGGGATATAATCCTGATCAAGTTGACCATCTTTTTAGATGAGATCATTCAAGACTATCAGACATATGAAAAATATGATTGCAGATTTGACAAAGAAGGCTGAAGAGTTGGAACGTACAAACGCTTCACTGCGTGCAAAAGCTTATCGAAGTGGAAGGTAAGATTAAGGCACAGGAAGACTTAGATCCAATCTCACAAGGTGCTTCTAATGTTGATATTCTGAAACGTCTGAGTCGTCTTGAAAGACAAGTATTCTCAAACAATAACGAATAAGAAAATGATATACGTACATGAGGCAGTCGCCGGCACCTATGGTGTTAGAGGAAAGTCCATGCTCGCACCATCTGCGATGATGGTAGTGTTTGTGCCGGCCTAATCAATAAGACCGGGTATCGAAAGATAACGGCGGAGCGAGAACCCTAAAACTTCGGTCATGGTTTAAGCCCTTAAGGTGTCACAGTGACGTAGCCGATAGGAAACCTATCGGGTGGAACGAGATAAACCCCGCAAGCGAGAAACTCAAATTTGGTAGAGGAACTGCAGAAGGCGAACTGAAGCGTGATGCAAAGGTGAAAGCACAGATAAATGGCTGCCCTCGAAACAGGACAGAACATGGCTTACAATTGTACGCATTTATGGAGGATGAATTTCCTCCTTTTTTCTTACATTTATACAGATATAAACAAATGATAGAATATGGTATACTAAAGGACGGTAAAGAGAGGGAAAATCATGAATCTTCCAAATCGATTGACATTATTCAGAATTGTACTGATTCCAGTTATTATTCTGGTTTATTTATTTCCATATAGTGCATTTGGAATTACACCGACAAGTTTCTATGTACAACATGTATCAATCTCTGTGATTGATATTGCGGCACTACTAATCTATATCTTAGCGGCAATTACAGATGCGATTGATGGTCATATTGCTCGTAGTAGAAATATGATCACTACATTTGGTAAGTTTGCTGATCCTATCGCAGATAAGCTATTAACAACAACAATGTTCCTATTATTCATCTCTAGGGGTATTATTCCAGTTATCCCAGTCATTATTATGATTGCACGTGATACGGTCGTGGATGGTTGTCGTATGATGGCTAGTGCAAATGGCAAGGTGGTTGCGGCTGGTATGATGGGTAAGCTAAAGACAGTGTTACAGATGGTTACAGTTGCATTAATTCTATTAAACAATCTTCCATTTGAACTATTAGGATTACCGGTTAGTATGATCATGTTGTGGTTCTCTGCACTAGTAAGTTTCATTTCTGGTGTACAGTACTTCATGCAGATGAAAGATGATATTTTAGAATCAAAAATAATCGTGGAATTATTTTTAAAAACAAACATACATATAATCAGGAGGAGTTATTATGGCGGCAGAGAAAAAAAGAAAAGACAGTTACCGCAGATAAGCGAGATCAACTACTTGCGGATGCACTAAAGGCGATTGAAAAAGGAATACGGAAAAAGGTAGTATTATGCGCCTTGGAGACCGTGCGGATGTATCAGTAGATGCGATTCCATCCGGTTCCTTGGCATTAGATAGTGCATTAGGTATCGGTGGTTATCCAAAGGGAAGAATCATTGAAATTTATGGACCAGAATCTTCTGGTAAGACAACACTTGCATTACATGCAATCGCAGAATGCCAAAAAAACAAGGTGGCAGATGCGCGTTTATCGATGCAGAAAACGCAATCGATCCACTCTATGCGAAAAAAAGCTAGGTGTAGATATTGATGAACTTATCTTGTCTCAACCTGACTCTGGAGAACAGGCATTAGAAATTACAGAAGTATTGATTAAGTCTGGTGCGATTGACTTAGTTGTTATTGACTCTGTAGCTGCGTTAGTTCCACAGGCTGAATTAGATGGTGAAATGGGAGATGCATCTGTGGGTCTACAGGCACGTTTGATGTCTAAGGCAATGCGTAAGTTAGCAGGTGTTATGAACCGTTCCAATACAACCGCAATCTTCATCAACCAGTTACGTGAGAAGGTTGGTATCATGTTTGGTAACCCAGAAACAACACCAGGTGGTCGTGCGCTTAAATTCTACGCATCCGTACGTTTAGATGTACGTAAGGGTGAAGCACTCAAGGAAGGAAGCGAAGTAATCGGCTCTGCTACAAAGGTAAAAGTTGTTAAGAACAAGGTAGCTCCTCCATTTAAGGTGGCAGTTGTAAACATGATTTTTTTGGACAAGGTATCTCTCATATCGATGAAGTTATCAGTTTAGCAGTAGAAAATGACATCATTGAAAAAAAGCAGGTGCTTGGTTCTCCTACAAGGGAGAAAAAAACTTGGACAGGGCTTCAACTCTGTACGTGAGTATATGAAGAATCATCCAGAATTTGATGCAGAGATTACAGAACTTGTAAAAGCAAAAATTATTCCCTACAACTGAAGCTGAATCCACAGAAACAACAGAAGAATAATGAATGAGACCTTTACACCAAGTGCGAAGGTCTTTTTCTTTCACGAATGTACGATACAGAAAAAGAATCGTAATTTGTTGTATGATTATCCTGTATGAAAAATAAATTACCTAAGGTTCTATGAAGAACTTACAAAAAAACTATCAAACAGACACAAAGCGAAATCAATTACGTCTGTGTAATAAAAATTGTGACAAATATATATTATGTTGTATATCCATTCCTGTTGTTATATTTATTTGTAATACAAAGCGAAAAAGTTATTACCGACAATTCTAATTCCACTACTTTCAATTGTCGCAATAACATTGTTACGGAAAGTTCTAGCACGTCCTCGTCCTTATGAGGAATATCCTATTGATCAAATCTTGGAGAAAGAAACCCAACATAATGCGATGCCTAGTCGACATGTATTTTTCAGCCTCAATAATCGCGATGATGTGCTTCTCGGTTTCTCCAATACTTGCATGCATACTATTGGTTCTAGCTGCAATAGAAGGATACATCCGTGTAGTAGGGGGAGTGCATTATCCACGTGATGTGATTGTTGGATATTTTCTGGGAGTATTTTTTTGGTTTATTCATTCTGTAAAAAGTTTATGTTTTGTTGGTTCTGTGATATAACTTTACTAGAAAGGTCACATCGTATGATGTGTGGTGATTGAGAAGAACATGAGCCTTTAATCCGATTTTTAAGCATATGAAAAGAGAACATTTAATAAACATCTTTTCATGCGTGGAAACGGATTAAAACCTCTTTACAGAGAATTTTTTTGTCTGCTTTTTTTCGCGTGAAAAAGAGCAGTTTTTTTTATAGGAGGTTATCAAATGATAGAAATTCATAATTTAACAATATGTCATCGATATGATTTACGTAAGATAGTCGATAATCTTACACTTACAGTTAAACCAACTGATAAAATTGCCATCATTGGCGAAGAAGGAAATGGAAAAATCAACATTACTCAAATGTATCGTAGACTCACAACTTATAGAAAGTTATTGTGAAGTGCAAGGAACAATACGTTCGAAGAACGAAAAGAATAGGGTATTTACCCCAAGAACTTGAACATAAGCATGCAGAGAAAACTGTATATGAATACTTCTGTGAAATTGATGCTTTTTTTCACTAGCGACACCATCACAGCTACATGCTATTGCGCACAGTTTAGGATGTGATGTAGAGATGTATTATCAAACACAGACGATGTCTACACTTTCTGGTGGAGAGAAGATTAAGTATCAACTTGCAGCAATCCTTCTAGAACAGCCTAGTATTTTTACTGTTAGATGAGCCATCAAATGACTTAGATATCAGTACGCTTGCATGGTTAGAGAAGTTTATCAAAGAGTCTAAGATTCCAATCATCTATATCTCACATGATGAAACATTACTAGCTAATACGGCGAATTGTATTATCCATTTAGAACTCGTCAAGCGAAAAACAGAAGCACGTCATACAATTATGAATATTGGTTATGACGCATATAAAGAATTACGTGATAAACAATTTGAAAAAAACAGGTGATGGATGCACAGAGTGAACGTCGCCAAGACAAGATACGTATGGAAAAAAATACCAACAGGTTTATGAACGTGTCCAACATGAACTGCGTGTTGTATCCCGTCAAGCGCCACAGACAGCAGCCAATCTCAAGAAAAAGATGAGAAGTGTAAAAGCGATGGGAAAGCGTTTTGAAAGAGAACGTGAGAATATGACAGAGATTCCGCTTCGTGAGGATGCGATATTCTTTCATTTTGACGTGGAACCATTTGCCAGTGATAAACAGATTCTGGACTATCATTTAAATCAGTTAATGACAAAGGATGAATCAAAAATATTAGCGAATGATATTGCATTACAAGTATTTGGAAATCAAAAGGTGTGTATCATTGGCGATAATGGTTGTGGCAAAAACAACGCTATTGCATAAGATACATGAATCTTTATCTGAACGAGAAGATATTCGTATTGGCTATATGCCACAAAACTATGATGAAATCCTAGATAAGTATGAATCACCAATTGATTTCTTGACAATCGTAGGGGATAAGGAGGATATTACACGTATTCGACAGTACCTTGGTTCAATGAAGTTTACATCAGATGAGATGGAGCATTCTTTAACAGAACTATCAGGTGGTCAACGTGCCAAGGTATTTATGTTAAAGATGCATCTAGAGGGAGCGAATGTCTTATTGTTAGATGAGCCAACCCGTAATTTTTTTCACCATTATCTGCTCCAGTTGTAAGAGATGAGTTAAAGAACTTTGGTGGTGCAATCATCGCTGTCTCCCATGATCGAACGTTTATTCAAGAAGTTTTTGACGATATCTACTTGTTAAATTCAACGGGATTACATCGCTATACGATAGAATCAGAGTAAAACGCTTTCATTGTTTTGTGTGTCTATTGTGAAAATGTGAAAAAAAACGTATAATACTAAAGAGAGAAATCTCTAAGAATAATGGAGGATTAAAAATGGGGTATATCATTCATGACCCTGTAATTCCTGCCATTTTAGCTCTTATTGTAGGTATCTTTGTCGGCATCGGTATTATGAAGGTTGCTGGCAAACACGGTCTTGATCGTGCGATTACAAAAATCGCAAGATATTCTTGAAGAAGCAAATTCAAAAAGCAGAAACAATTACGCGCCAAGCTACTTTAGACGCGAAACAGCAAACTTACGAATTAAAAACTACAGGCAGAAAAAAAGAGATTAAGAATCAACAAAAATAAGTTATTACAAGTTGAAAAATAAACTCATGCGCCAGCAGGATAGTTTAAATTTCCGTGAGGAGAATCTTGCCCGAAAAGAAAAGAAAATTGACGAAAAAGATCAGCAGATTACTGGAAAACTTGCAGAGATCACTAAGATGGAAGAAGACTTGCAGGCTAAGATTGATCAGCAATTAGTTGAACTAGAGCGTGTGTCCAATATGACACAGGCTGACGCAAAGGCAGAATTGATGGAAGCAGTCGAGAAAAAGACAGAAGCTGAAATCGCTACTTACTTACGTGATAAACAAGAGGAAGCAGAAGCAGAGGCCTCTTCCGTTGCACGTAATATTATTTCTTTAGCAATTCATCGCTACTCACAAGAGGAAACAATCGAACGTACTGTTAGTACAGTAACGCTTCCAAGTGAAGAGATGAAGGGACGTATCATCGGTCGTGAGGGAAGAAATATCAAAGCAATCGAACAGGCTACTGGTGTTGATTTAATTATTGATGACACACCAGATATTATTACTGTTTCTTGCTTTAACCCAATCCGTCGTGAAATTGCACGTCAGTCATTAGAAATTCTGATGAAGGATGGACGTATTCAACCGGGACGTATTGAGGAAGTTGTACAGAAAGTTACAGATGAACTTGAAGAGACAATCTTCAAGATTGGTAATGAAGCAGTATTCAAACTAGGTATTGGTAAGATGAATCGTGAACTCATCAAGCTAGTAGGACGTATGAGATTCCGTTATAGCTATGGCCAAAACGGTTTATCACACTCTGTAGAAGTTGCACACTTCACTGGTATGATGGCTGCTGAATTAGGACTAAACCAAGCACTTGCGAAGCGTGCAGGTTTATTACATGACATTGGTAAGGCATTAGACTTTGAAACAGAAGGAACACACGTTGAGTTAGGTGCCAAGGTTGCTAAGAAGTATGGTGAAAATCCAATCGTCATTAACTCAATTGAAGCTCACCATGGCGATACAGCTCCAACAGATATTATTTCTGTATTAGTCGCCGCAGCAGATACCATCAGTGCTGCTAGACCTGGTGCACGTTATGAATCTATGGAAGGCTACATTCAACGTCTAGAAAATCTTGAAAAGATTGCATTAGACTTTGAAGGAGTTGAGAAAGCATTCGCAATCCAAGCTGGTCGTGAACTACGTGTTATGGTACAGCCTGAGAAGATTGATGATGTACGTATGGTGAAAGTAGCTCATGATATTCGTGAACGAATTGAAAATGAGATGACTTTACCCAGGACAGATCAAGGTAACATTGATCCGTGAAGTACGTGCACAAGAATTAGCGAGATAAGAACCGGTTCACGGTTCTTTTTTTGAAAAAAAGATAGGGGAAACATGATATGAGAGTACTGTTTTTTTAGGAGATATCGTCGCAAAGAGCGGACGTGATGCAGTTCTAGCACAACTAGACACATTAAAAGAACAATATCAACCAGATTTTGTTATTGTAAATGCAGAGAATTCTGCACATGGCAAAGGGATTACATTCAAAAATCTATAATCAATTACTCTTATCCGGTATAGATGTGATTACACTTGGTAACCATGCATTCTCCAAAAACAGAAATCCTAAATCATTTCCCATCTATGAACAGTATTGCACGTCCTGCTAATATGGAGCCATTCCATATTGGAAAAGGCTATGTTATCAAAGAAGTAAATGGAAAGCGTATTGCGGTTGTTAATCTAGTTGGAAAAGTATTCATGGATGTATGTCGTGAAGACCCTGTCATCACGATGGAAAAACTCTTAAAAGAGATTGATGCAGATATTATCTTTGTGGATTTACATGCGGAAGCCACTGCAGAAAAGATGACATTCGTAAATTACTTCGCGCCAAGAGTAACTGCGGTTATTGGTACACATACGCATGTACAAACAGCGGATGAGCAAATTATCAACGGTTGTGCATATATCACAGACGCAGGAATGTGTGGGGTATATGCGTCGATATTAGGAAGAGACACCGAGGAAGTCATTGCTAGAAGTATCTACAATGAATCCACACGCTATACACCTGCACAAGGTCCAGCAGTTATTTCTGGTGTCCTCATCGAAATCGATGACAAAACAAATCGAGCAAACTGCATTGAACGGATTCAAATTCGTCCAAAAGGTTAGCATTTACTAACAAAATAGTAGGGTGCTATACTTTATGTAGTTCATAAAGGAGGACCTCGAATAATGCCAGTTACAGTTGATAAAGATGCTTGTATCGGTTGTGGTGCTTGCGTAGCAGTATGCCCAGTTGCAGCACTCGCTTTAGACGAAAATGGAAAGTCCGGATGCGATGAAGATGTATGTATCTCATGCTTCTCATGCATTCCAGTATGCCCAGTTTCAGCAATTACAGAAAAGAACTAAATATAAGAAAATCGGCGCCCACCGATTTTTATTTATATATGTGATTGACAAGTGATATAGCTTTTGCTATGATAAAGATAACAAAAAGCGTGTTACTGGAAAGCGTGCATTAGCTCATTGGAAAAATAATATTTTTCTGATGGGCTTTTTTCGTGGGAGGATTCTATGTTCTTATTTCATAAAAAATCAACTATCTATTCACCATGCGAGGGTGAGTTTAAATCCTTACATGAAGTAAAGGATGAGGTATTCTCTAAAGAATTAATGGGAAAGGGATTTGCAGTTGTTCCAACGAATGGAGATATCCATTCACCAGTTGATGGTAAAGTTACAATGGTATTTCCAACAAAACATGCGATTGGTATTACAGATAAAAAAACAATATTGAATATATTTTGCATATTGGTATCGATACTGTACAGTTAAAAAGGGACAGGCTTTCAGATTAGTGTACATGAAGGAGACAGCGTAAAGGCTGGAGACTTACTTGTAAACTGTGATTTAGCCATGCTAAAACAAGCAGGCTATCAGACAGATGTTCTTGTGATTGTTACAAATCATAAGGATGTACGCATCAAACAAGCAGGTAACCTAAAAAGTAAAAGGATGAGATAGCATATTGTGAAAACATATAAAAATTGCAAAAAAATACTAAATCATAACGTAGTCGTATGTCATAGTGATGAAGATTCTAGAGAATATATTGTCTTTGGAAAGGGTATCGGTTTTCAAAAAGAAAGAAAACGATATTGTCCCTGTAGAACAAATTCAAAAACGTATATGAACTCGTTGATCTAAAAAGATCGTAGACGTTATGAAGAGTTATTAAATAGCGCAGATGATGAAGTAGTAGAAGTTACAGAAGAAGTTATCAGCGAGATGACAAATAGCTTTGGTGCATACGATAAGCGTATCCACCTAGCACTACTTGATCATATTCAGTTTAGTGTAAAGCGTTATCGTGAAAAAGATTACTGTTAAAAAAATGTATTTACGGATGAAATTCAGTTTTTATATCCAAAGGAATTTCAATTCGCAAAAAGAAGTGCTAGCAAAGATTAACGAACGCTTAAATATTAACTTGGATAACAGCGAGATTGGATTTATATGCATGCATATTCACGCTGCATTACAGGGTGAAAGTGCCAGTCTTTCTACGATGATTGCACAGATATTAACAGAGACACTCGCAATCATCGAAAGGGAAATGCAAATCAATCTCAATGATTACGAAGTAGCGAAGCAACGTTTGGTAACACACTTGAAGTTTGCTATCAAACGCTCATTAGATGGAGTAGAGATTAACAACTTAATTGGTGATCTTGTTCATGATAAATATCGCAAGTCATATCAGATTGCATGCATGATAGGAGATCACATTGAAAATACATATGGCATCAATATCGGAGAAGGAGAAAGATGCTATCTAACGATACACCTACAAAATATTGTAATGTATCGCAAATAATGGTTCGTACATGTGTAGTAAGGGGTATTACACATGTGGAATATAAGGAGGATATTTATGTTTAAGATGCTTCAAAAGATTGGTAAAGCATTTATGCTACCTATCGCAATTTTACCAACTGTCTGGTCTATTGTTAGGTATTGGTGGTGCTTTATCCAACCCTACAACAGTGGCGACTTATCCTGTATTAAATAATCCAGTATTACAGGGTGTCTTCACAATTATGAGTGAAGCGGGAACAGTTGTTTTCGCAAATCTCGCAATGTTATTATGCGTTGGTCTATGTATTGGACTTGCAAAGCGTGACAAGGGAACTGCTGCCTTAGCTGGTGTTGTTGGTTTCTTAGTAATGAACGCTACAATCAAGGCGTTGTTAGGTATTTTCTCACCAGAAGGAGCAGCAATTGATACTGGTGTTGTTGGTGCAATCGTTATTGGTTTAGTTGCTGTTACATTACACAACAAATATCAGAACATTGAATTGCCACAGGTACTAGGATTCTTCGGTGGATCACGCTTCGTACCAATCGTTACTTCATTTGCAAGTATTTTCGTTGGTGCAGTGTTCTTCTTGGTATGGCCACCATTCCAAATGTTATTAGTATCTACAGGTGTTTTCATTGCACAAGCAGGTCCAGTTGGAACATTCTTCTATGGATTCTTAATGCGTCTATGTGGAGCTGTTGGTTTACATCACATGATTTATCCAATGTTCTGGTACACAGAACTTGGTGGTGTTGAAACTGTTGCAGGTGTTGCTGTAGCAGGTGCACAGAAGATCTTCTTTGCACAATTAGCAGATCCAAATCATATCGGTTTATATACAGAAGGAACACGTTTCTTCGCTGGTCGTTTCTCAACAATGATGTTCGGTTTACCAGCCGCATGTTTAGCAATGTACCACTGTGTACCTAAGGAAAGAAGAAGCAAATACAAGGGCTTATTCTTAAGCGTTGCCTTAACATCCTTTATCACAGGTATTACAGAACCAATCGAATTCATGTTCTTGTTCGTAAACCCAATTCTTTATGTTATCCACTCATTCTTTGATGGTGTAAGTTTCTTCATCGCAGATATTCTCAATATCTCTATTGGTAATACATTCTCTGGTGGTGTGATTGACTTTACACTCTTTGGTATCCTACAAGGAAACGCAAAGACAAACTGGATTTTAGAGATTCCATTTGGTGCAGTTTGGGCATGTCTATACTACACATTCTTCAGATGGTACATTACAAAGTTCAATGTTATGACTCCTGGTCGTGGCGAAGAATCTGATGATGCAGAACCAGTTGTAGAGACAAAGTCTACACTCAAGGAAGATAGTCATAAGATCATCGCTGCTTTAGGTGGTAAGGAAAATATTGAAGACGTTGACGCATGCATTACACGCTTACGTGTAAGTGTGAAGGATGTTGCGAAGGTTGATAAGGACACACTGAAGAAGTTAGGTGCTACAGATGTTCTTGAAGTTGGTGGAGGTATCCAAGCTATCTATGGTGCAAAGGCTATTCTCTACAAGAACAACATCGTCGAAATCTTAGGTATCGATGAATAATCAAGAAGTTATTTCAGCCTTAAAAAGGAAAAACTCGTTATCTCTTGTCAAGCACTGCCGGAGAGCCGCTCTATACAGAAGCGGGAGGAATTATGCCATTAATGGCATATGCGGCAGAGCTTGCAGGAGCTAGTGGAATACGTTGTAATTCAGTACGAGATATTAACGAAATTCGTGCGAAAGTAAAACTTCCGACAATTGGAATTATCAAGCAAGATTATTTGGACTCACCAATTTATATAACCCCTACATTTGAAGAGGTGAGTGAACTTGTACAAACAGGCACAGAGATTATTGCCTTAGATTATACAGATCGAATACATCCAAATAACGTTAAACGCGAAGAATTATTCCATCAAATCAAACAAGCATATCCAAATCAACTACTCATGGCAGATATCTCAAACTTTGAAGAAGCAAAAGCTGCAGTAGAAATTGGCTTTGACTTTGTTGGTACAACACTCAACGGTTATGTCGGTGACGAAAAGACAGAAGGGCCAAACTTTGACTTGGTATCTAGAATCGTCAATGAATTAGACTGTCGTTGTATTGCGGAAGGAAGAATCCATGAGCCATCCCAAGCCCGTAAAATGCTAGAACTTGGAGCTTATGCGGTTGTGGTTGGTGGAGCGATTACACGTCCACTTGAAATTGCAACAAGATTTATCAAAGAAATCAACAAGGACCGCTAAATTTTGCGGCCCTTTCTTGTGCATAAGAGGTCAGTATTCTGTATAATAGTACCGATAGAGGTTGAAGATGAAAAGAGAAGATTTTATCCTTCCGGTTCATGCGGAAGAAAGAAAACGAACAAAGAAAAATACAGAGAGTACTTTTAGTAACTTTCAGATAAGCGATGATATCGTAAATCTAGGTTATGGTAAGAAGTACTTTATACATACCTATGGTTGTCAAGCTAATGTACGTGATGGGGAAGCACTTGCAGGGATGATGGAAATGATGGGCTATACAAGTACCAATGTTCCAGATGATGCAGATGTATTATTCTTTAATACTTGTGCAATCCGTAAAGCGGCAGAAGATCGTGTATTATCCGATGTAAATAAGCTACGTTACTTAAAGGATCAGCGCCCAACAACGGTATTCTGTATCTGTGGCTGTATGGCCCAAGAGGAAGAAACAGTCAAACAGATTCTTTCTGTATCACCACATGTAGATTTAATTTTTTTGGCACCCATAACATTCACCGTATGCCAAACCTTTTAGCAGAGGTGATTGAAAGTAACCAGCGCAAAGTAGAAGTATTCTCCCAAGAAGGAGATGTTGTTGAAGATGTACCAGTAAAGCGTTCAATGGATTCCAAGGGCTTTGTAAATATTATGTATGGTTGTGATAAGTTCTGTACGTATTGTATCGTCCCTTATACACGTGGTAGAGAGCGCTCACGCCGCAAGGAAGATATCTTAAGAGAAGTGGAAGAACTCAAAGCCAGTGGGCGTAAGGAAGTTGTTTTACTTGGTCAAAATGTGAATGCCTATGGCAAAGACTTAAAGATGGAAGACGGCTTTACACAACTGCTTGTGGCAGTTGCCAAAACTGGTATTGAACGCATTAGTTTCTATACAAGTCATCCAAGAGATTACAGTGAAACAACCATCGATGCGATGCGTGATTATCCAAACATCATGCCATTCTTACATCTACCTGTTCAATCAGGATCGGATGAAGTATTACGTCGTATGGCACGTGGATACACAGTCGAAAGATACAAGCAGTTATATGATGATCTTAAGAAGAAAGTACCAGATATCGCATTTACAACAGACTTAATTGTTGGTTTCCCAAATGAAACCGAGGAAGAATTTGAGGCAACATTAGATCTTGTGCGTTATTGTCGCTTTGATATGGCATATGCATTTATCTACTCCCCAAGAGCAGGTACACCAGCCGCAAATATGGAAGATAATATTCCACTAGAAGTAAAGAAGGAAAGACTTGCAAGACTCAATGACTTATTAACTGAGATAGCAGAAGAAAATAACCGTCGCTTCTTAGGTAAAACAGTCAGTGTTCTATGTATTGGAAAGTCCAAGAGAAATAGCGAAGTCTATAGTGGATATAGTGCAGATAACAAACTTGTAAACTTCACAAGCGAAAAAAAGAATGTATCAATCAGATTGTAAATGTTGAAATTACCGCAACACATAGCTATTATCTTGAAGGTAAAGTTCTGTAAAATCGTCAGTATTTGTTCTATAATAAAATAGGATTAAAAAGTATTACTGGAGGATATAATTTATGAGTAAAGTACGCATATTTGCGCTCGGCGGCCTTGATGAAGACGGCAAAAACATGTATGTCGTTGAAAACAACGAAGATATATTTGTCATGGAATGCGGATTGAAATATCCGGATGGTGATCAGTTAGGAATTGAGATGATCATTCCTGATTTCCGCTACTTACGTGAGAATCAATCACGCATTAAAGCAATCTTCATTACCCATGGTCATGAAGATGTTATGGCAGCACTACCAAACCTATTGAAAGAAATTCCGGACATTCCGGTGTATACAGCACCATTAACAGCGATGATCTTAGAACGCAAGCTAAAGAAGGCGGGTATTAAAGAATTAAACTTACACCGCATTCGTCGTAATGCGAAGTTTAAGATTGGTAGTACAGAGATTCGTACCTTCGGTACAATGCAGTCTATCGCTGATGGTTTTGGTGTGGCAATTAAGACAGAAGATGGATATGTAGTATATTCATCAGAGTTTATTGTCGACTACGATACGAAAAACGCAGCCTTCAAATTTGATATTACCAATATTACAGATTTAGGTAGTGAAGGTGTACTTGCGTTATTGAGTGAATCAGTAGGTTCTACACGTGCTGGTAACAGTAGCCCACATCACCGCATCACAGAACAAATCGAACAGTACTTTGAAGATACGCAGAATCGTATGTTTATTACTGTGTTTAACCAAAACTTATATCGTGTCATTGAAATTATTGAACTTGCAACAAAGTATAATCGTAAGGTTGTGATCTTTGATGAAGAGTTAAAGAGTTTGATGGCAGATATGGCAAAGCTTGGATACTATCATATTCCACCAGGATTAGAGGTAGCTCCATCTGCTTTCAGCAATGATATGGAAAACATCTTAGTCATTGTGTCAGGTACTGGTAAGTCCATCTTCCGTAAGATTCATAAGATGGCAACAAAAGAAAATGACAGAATTGAGTTACGTCCTACGGATACAGTGATTATCGCTTCTCCTGCTGTACCAGGTACAGAAAGAGAAGAAGCATCCATGGAAGATGACCTCTACAAAGAAGCAGGTCGTGTACTGATGATTGACTCACGTCGTGCTTATAGTATGCATGCAAGTATTGAAGATTTAAAGATGATGATTTACTTAATGAAGCCAAAGTACTATGTACCGGTAAAGGGAGAATATCGTCAACTCATCGCCAATGCGAACATCGCATTAAATATGGGATATAACGCAGATAAGATTATCGTTATGGATAATGGCCAAGTGGCTGTATTAAACGATGGTGTGATGGCGAAGTCTTATGACAAGGTTGATGTGGATGATGTCATGGTAGATGGTAACGATAGCTTAGACGCTAGTGGTATGGTCTTAAAAGATAGAGAAATCCTAAGTACTGATGGTACAATCATCATTGGTGTCGTGATGAATCACGTCACAAAAGAAATCATTGGTGGACCAGATGTACAAAGCCGTGGTGTAATCTATCTTAAGGACGCAGATTACATTATTAAAGAAGTTGGCAATATCATGGAGAAGACCATTGATGACGCAGTGAAGGAAAAACGTTATGACAATATGTCTTGTCGTAGCGAAGCGCGTGAGAAGATTAGTCGTTATATCTTGAAAGAAACAGGCAAACGACCTATGATACTTCCAGCAATTATCGAAATAAACACAAAGGATTAGTGAGGGAATACGTGGCAAGAAAGACAAAAGCACAACAACAAGCAGAACAAAACCAGCTCGTCTTTAGAGTGATCACAATTGTGATCCTCTTAGCTTTTGCCATTTTAGGCTTTACCAAAGCAGGCATCGTTGGTCTATTCATCTATAACTTATTAGGTTACCTAGCAGGTAACCTTTTACTGGTTTGTGATTGCGATTGTAGTCATTGTTCTGCTAATTAATATTATTAAAAGAAAAACAGGAGGAAGAAGAAATCAGTTGGATACCAATTATCTTACTAATCTCTGCACTATTACTCCTAGAGGCATATGTTGCAGTACCAAATGTTACAGGCATGGATGCCTTATATGACTACATCAATCACACGTTAGATTACTTCATGCCAGATTCAACTTTGAAATTTAGTGGGGGAATCTACGGTATCTTCTTATATGCGATTACATCGATGATGTTTAATCGTATTGGTTCCGTACTTGTTATCATTGTACTCTTTATGATTGCGATGTTATTGCTTGTAGATATAGAAGTGTACAAGAAGGCATTCCGTTCTGTCATCGCATTTTTAAGATGCCAGAAGTTGAAGAAAGCAAGAAAAAAAGAAGAACCAGAGGAGCCAAAAGAACCAGCTAATCTTTGGAAGATGCTTGATAAGGGCAAAGAGACAACTAGTTCACTCTTCCAAAATATTAAGGCAGATGGTAAGACAGAAAGCTTGCCAATTGTTCAAGAAGAACAACCAAGAACGGCGAAAGTTATCAATCGCATTCATCCAGATGATCCAACCCGTGAAGTTCCAATTATCGTACTTCCGGGAGAAACAATCTCACAGAAGGATTCTGTATTCATCGATGTAGATGATTTAAGTGATGACCATGCTGGCATGGAAGAAAAAGACAACGCTAATGCAAGATACTGTTGTTCGTAGATCAGAGCCATCACGCTTTACGCCAATGGCAGCCGATAGAGAAGAAGAGGATGAATTGTCTTCAACAGAAGAATATGAAACAGTTGTGGATGAACATCCTGATCAAGAAAGCAATATCTATCCACCAACAGAGGCACCAAAGCCAAAGAAACGTACACGTCCATATCAATTACCAAAGGTTTCACTCTTAGACCCACTTCCTCCAAAGGGTAGTAATCCAGAAAATGAAGTGGCTGCTAGAGAGAAATCACAATTATTGTTACAGATTTTAAATAACTTTGATATCGAAGCACAGTTATTAAATATACATATCGGACCATCTGTTACACAGTTTGAAATTCGTCCGGATGTCAACGTTAAGGTATCCAAGATTCTAGGTTTAACAGATAACATCAAGATGCAACTAGCTGCTAGAGATGTTCGTATTGAAGCACCAATTCCAGGCCGCAATGCGGTAGGTATTGAAATACCAAACGTGAAGAGTACGCCAGTCAAGATGCGTGAAATCATCAATGACGTAGGTAATGATAAAGATCAACCATTACTATTCTTCCTTGGTAAAGACTTACTAGGACGTACTGTAACATGTCGTTTAGATAAGATGCCACATATGTTGATTGCCGGAGCGACAGGTTCGGGTAAATCAGTATGTATGAACTCTATTATCTGTTCATTGTTGTTACGTACTAAACCAGATGAAGTAAAGATGTTACTAGTCGATCCAAAGAAGGTAGAATTTACACCATATCGTAATATTCCACACTTGATTGGACCAGTTATCAATGATCCAAACAAGGCAAGCAATGCCTTAAAGGTTATTGTACGTATCATGGATGAACGTTATAACATGTTCGCAGCTGCTGGTGTAAGAAACATTGAAGTCTACAACAACATGGTTGAACAACAGGGAGGTAGACCAAATCCAGATGGCTCTCCAGCACCGAAGAAGATTCCATACATCGTTGTGATTATCGATGAGTTAGCAGACTTAATGGCGGTTGCTGGTAAAGAAGTTGAACAATCCATTCAACGTATTACACAGTTAGCGCGTGCTGCGGTATTCACTTAATCGTCGCAACCCAAAAGACCATCGGTAGATGTTATTACAGGTATTATTAAAGCAAATATCCCAAGCCGTATCGCATTTGCGGTATCCAGCGGTATGGACTCACGTACAATCTTGGATCATGTAGGTGCAGAACGATTACTAGGCTATGGTGACATGCTTTACATGCCGATTGGACAAACAGGATCAACCCGTGTACAGGGTGTATTCGTGACAGATGATGAAGTACAAAGAATTACAAGCTTTGTATCCTCTGAAGCTTCTCCAGTGTATGATGATTCTTTCGTACAGTTAGATGGAATCGAATCAGGAGAAGGTGGTATCGTGACAGAAATCAGTGATGATCCACTCTTTAAGGAAATTAAAGAATACGTTATCGAAGCACAAAAAGCTTCTACATCCTTACTACAAAGACGCTTCGGCATCGGTTATAACCGTGCCGCAAGAATGATTGATGCCCTCGAAGAACATGGTATCATCGGACCAGCACAGGGTAGTAAACCTAGAGAAGTATATATCAAGGAATAAAAGACACCAGAGGGTGTCTTTTATTATGGATTGCAAATAGTTATATACTGTTATATAGTGTTATATGTAAAGGAGGTATAATGAAAATTATTCTAATAAACGGAAGTAGTACTCCACTATACGAGCAGATTAAAAATGCAATTAAAGAAAATATCATTGGAAATACAGTATTATCGGATGCACAATTACCATCTGTACGACAATTATCTAAAGAACTAGGCGTAAGTATATTAACTGTCAAAAAAGCATATGACGAACTAGAGCGAGAAGGATTTATTGTCATCAGGCAAGGATTAGGTACATTTGTTGTGACAATGAATCAAGACCTTTTAAAAAGATGAAAAACAAAAAAGACATAGAGTCCCATTTACTAGAAGCATGCAAGATTGCAAAAACAATCAATCTCAGCAAATCTGAATTAACAGAACTATTCAATTATATTTATGAAGAAGGTACAGAAGATGAATAAAATTGAGATCAAAAACCTAAAGAAAGACTATCAAAACTTCACATTAAAAAATGTAAATTTCTCGATTCCTGCAGGATATGTTACGGGATTTATTGGTAGAAATGGTATGGGAAAAAACAACAACCATCAAATCAATATTATCTTTGATTCAATACCAAGGAGATATTTTATCCATACATGGTGATGAGAAAACCAAGCTAAATAATCAAAAAAATTGGTGTGATTATGGATGACTCTTTTCTTGCAAAAGATTGGAATATGGAACTCGTCAATCAAGCGATGAAAGTTGGATATGATAAGTGGGAAGAGAGTACGTATTGGAATCTTTTAGAAAAATTCAATATTGATAAGAAACTGAAAGTAAAAAGAATTATCACGTGGGATGAAGATTAAACTCATGTTATCAATTGCTTTATCTCACAACGCAGAACTCTTAATTCTAGATGAGCCAACAAGTGGACTAGACCCAAGTATGCGTGAAGAATTTGTAGAAGTTATCTCTGACTATATGCAAGATGATAGACACACAGTATTATTCTCTACACATATTACACAAGATCTTGAAACAATCGCAGATTACATTGTATTTATTGATAATGGGGAAATTGTATTATCTTTAGAAAAGAAGAATTTATAAACTATTTCATGATTTTTAAAATGTGGTTTAGAAAAATCAAAATACGCTTGATCCAGATACAATATTAGGACAAAAGAAAACAAAAATATAATATCGAATACTTAGTAAAGCGCCACGCGATTCAAGAGATTCCAAATGAATATGTAGAAGATGAAATTACAATTGATAAAAATTATGATTTTATATGGGAGGGAAAAAATAATGAATGCAATCAAAGTATTTAAGTTAGATTTATTATCCATTAAACCATATTTAACGATTAAGAATTTAATAATTCTAATAGGACTTGGAACTCTCTATGGTGTATTATCAAAAAATCCAGCCTTTGTTTTAGCTACAGTACAGATGTTTGCGATATTATTCTCGGGTTATCCTTTTATGGTAGGCGAAGAGTCTGGGATTGATCCTTTATATAAACTGTTTAGTATCTCACCAAAAGATGTAGTAAAAGGTAGATACCTACTAGCAACAGTATCTGTGATAATCATGCTCGTGGTTGGTGTTGTTATGGCAATGCTTATAGGACTTGCCTATCCTATGGAAGATTTATTTAATAGTTTATTGTTGGCAGCACCATGTATAGGAATCATTTCGTTAATCATCATTTTCATTGAGTATCCAATCTATTTTAAATATGGATATAAAAAGGGAAAAACATTAACAGCAGTACCAATGTTATTACTTGCGATTGGAGCAGTATGTTCTGCTTACTTTAATGAAACTCTAAAATCTATAATACTATTTCTTGTGATGAATCCATTTATAGCAATGACAGTTATTTGTATTATTTTCATTATAATCATAGGTGTATCATTACAACTTTCTAATAAGTTATATGCAAGAAGAGATTTTTTTAAACGAATAAAAAGTAATTGACAAAAACTTAATGACTATCATACTATTTCAACATAACAAACCGATGATTGGGAAATCAAACATACAAAAGCAACTTCTAGAGAGCGGGGATGGTGGAAACCTGCAGGCATGCGGTATGCAAATGGACCCATGAGGGCTTAAGGAACGCTTATGCAAGTATTTAAGACGCAATGCTAGCGTTAAAGGGCAGAGAATGTGATTGCATTTTCAAAGAGAGAATAGTCAAAAGACTATTAAAAAAAGGTGGTACCGCAGAGTTAACGCTTGTCCTTTTATGGGCAGGCGTTTTTGTATGTTATGACTGAAAATGCAGAGAGAAGGAGGATATATCACATGAAAAAGTTAGTACAGGTAATTTGTGTTTTATTATGCAGTATGATGATCGGGTGTTCTTTATCCTCTGCATCAAAAAAGGATGCGAAAAAGTATGTTATCGTTAAGCAACTTGATCACGCATCCATTGATGAGATTGCAGTTGCAATTGAAAAATGAATTAAAAGAGTTGGATAAAAACAGCAGAAGTTGAAATCTATTCTGGTCAAAAATGATCAGTCTACATTAATGCAGATTGGTAAGCAAGCAGTAACAGATGGAGCAGATGTTATTATTCCAATTGGTACACTAGCAGCACAAACAATGGTTGTGGCAAGTGAGGATACAGAGATACCAGTGGTTTACGCTACAATTAGTGATCCAGAAGCAGCTTCACTAACAGGAATTGATCGAGTAACAGGTACTTCTGATGCACTAAATACAAAACAATTTGTTGATATGATGCTAAACCAAAAATCCAAACTTACAAACAGTAGGTTTACTCTATTCAAATTCAGAAGCAAACTCACAAAAGCCAATTGCAGAAGTGAAAAAGATTTTAGATGAAAAGAAAAATTAAATATGTTGAAGCGACCGCAAATACCAGCCAAGAAGTAATCGCCGCCGCATCATCTCTTATCGCAAGTAAGGTAGATGCAGTATTTACACCAACAGATAACGTGATTATGTCTTCTGAGCTTGCTATCTATGAAGCATTCATGAATGCGAATATTCCGCATTATGCAGGAGCAGATTCCTTTGTAAGATCAGGTGCATTTGCGACTTGTGGAGTAAATTATACAGATGCTGGTGTTAAGACAGCTAAGCTTGCCTACGAAGTATTACAGCCAGGATTCAAGAAGGCAGAAGAATTTATCACACTAGATGGTGGTATTATCACTGTAAATACAGAAGTAGCGGATAAGTTAGGGGTAAATCCAGATATCTTCGCGGATTTTGGTCAAGTAATAACAGTTGAAACAACAGGAAAGTAAGGAGTACTATGCTTAGTATTTTTCAAACTACTTTAGAACTAGGTGCTTTATATGCATTTGTATCAATTGCTTTATTTATTAGTTACCGTCTGTTAGATATCGCTGATTTAACAACGGATGGAAGCTTTGTGCTCGGTATGGCAATCTCTGTATCTTGTGCATATGCTGGTCGTCCAATCTTAGGAATCCTATTAGGTATGCTTGCAGGTGGTATTGCCGGTTATATTACTGCCTTATTACAAACACGCATGGGTGTTCCTTCTATTATTTCAGGAATCATTACAAGTACAGGGTTATATACAATCAATCTCTTTGTAATGGGATGGTCAAGTCAAATATCACTTTTAAAACAAACAACAGTATTTACAATCCTGAAGAAAACAAATATTGGTGGTAGTTGGTATGCTTGCATATTCCTGATTATAGTATTAGTACTCTGTATGATTCTATTACGTTTATTCTTATCAACTAGACTAGGACTATCTCTACGTGCAACAGGAGATAATCGTGCGATGGTAACAGCATCTAGTGTAAATGTTAAAAATATGATTACGCTTGGACTAGTGATGGCTAATATGCTTGTAGGATTAAGTGGAGCACTCGTTGGGCAGTTCAATAAGACAAGCGATATCAATGCTCGGTAGTGGGATTATAGTGGTTGGTTTAGCTTGTTTAATCATTGGTGAATCATTGATACATGGTAGAAAGTCATTATCACGTAATTTAACAGCTTGTTTTGTCGGTAATGTTGTATATCGAATGATATATGCAATTATATTGCAGACGAAGATTATCAACGTACAATCACTAAAAACTAGTTACAGCTTTGATTGTTGCACTTGCAGTAGCAGCACCAACAATCAAGAAAGAACTTTCTTTTCATATGAGAAAGGGGAAATAACAAATGTTAGATATACAAAATCTTTCAGTTATATTTAATTCAGGAAGTATTGATGAAAAAAATGTACTTCATGATTTAAATTTACATGTTGAAACAGGTGAATTCATTTGTATCATTGGTTCAAATGGAGCAGGTAAATCCACCATTTTAAATACCATTGCTGGTAGTATTATTCCAGATAAAGGTAAAATTCTTGTGGATGATACTGATATCACATATGTAAAAGAGTACCAACGTGCAAGTTATATCGGACGTTTATTCCAAGACCCGCTAAAGGGGACTGCACCAAATATGACAATCGAAGAAAAATCTAGCACTTGCATGCTTAAGTGCAAAGGAAAAAGAAATCACCGTTCTCATGGATTACAAACAAAGAGCGTGAACTATTCAAAGAACAGTTAAGAATGCTTGATATGGGACTTGAAGATCGCATGCATACACTGGTAGGAAATCTTTCTGGAGGTCAACGCCAGGCTCTAACATTATTAATGGCAACAATAGTACCACCAAAAATTATTACTACTAGATGAGCATACGGCAAAGACTAGATCCAAAGGCAGCCGCAAAAATCATGCAACTTACCCAAGAAATTGTTAAAAAAACATCATATTACATGTCTGATGGTAACTCACCAAATGCAACAAGCTTTAGAAGTTGGTGATCGTACAATCATGATGAATGACGGATATATCGTAATAGATATCAAAGGTGAGCAAAGAGCGAACATGTCAGTTTATGACTTAATGGAACGTTTCCACGCAAATACAGGAAGTAATCTAGCAGATGATCGTATCCTACTTGCAAAAATAAATAAATATATATAAACTAATCACTCAATAAAAATAGGGTGTACAAAAGTTGTTATGTAAAAAAAGTAATGTAAAAATAACTTGGGGTTTTAGAAAAATCTGCTTTAAAAATTACATGAGGGTAAGAAGGTAGAAATGGTAGATGAGAGTAATGGTGTCTCTTGTCTACGGTTTCTACCTTTTATCTGTGTTAAGAAAGTATTGTTTTTCAATATAATTCTCGATCACAGCGCTAACCTTACGCTGTTCCCAAGGGTCAGTAAAACCAGAAAATCGGATTTCTGGTAATTTGCTGCCATCCCGAGGAAACATTTTTTCCAGCATAGATTTCTTAATGCTCAAAAGCTTGTCATACTTACGCTGATGAAGGGCGATAAGGCGATCGATCCGAGCAAGATAATGCCCAATTTGTATTTGCTCATCCTTGCTTGGCAACAGCAACTCAATGTCCATTAGTGTTTCTGCATTGAGTTTAGCACGACCACCACCTACCAAAAGTGATTCAATATCTGCCTGACTTATTGCATAGGCAAGGAATTGATTATCTGTATAAGCACACTTTCCTTGAAGAACGTGGGCGTGATTATTTACCCAAATACGCCCTTTTACACACTTTACGGGATAATTTTTGAGGTCAATTGCTCCGTCCTCTGCGACAAGAATAAACTCGCCATCGTGGGTATATCCTTCAACATAATCTTGTATTCCGTTTGCTCCATAATAAGGAGTTGTTCCCGTAACTCGTAAACTTGCGGCAACAGGAATACGCAAATTATCGTATCTGTCAGTTACTTCTCTAACCTTACGCTGTTCCCAAGAAATAGAATAAATGAGAAAAGAAAATTTATAAGTAAATTTGTGAATTAGTTTCTGAATTGTTGTGCTGGATGCATAACTAACCATCATGCATCTTTTGCATTTCTTGTGATATATTATCATTCAATCTATAATTATATTAACCTTGGGAGTTTAATATGATTTAGGAGGTAATGCATGACAAAATCATTTAAAAGAGTATTCTTGTTTGTTTTGAGTTTGTTGATGATTACTACAATGGTGGGCTGTGATACGCCAAAAACGAATTGGAGCAAACTATCAGATGAGGAAAAGATTGACAAAAGTTCTTCAGAGTTTTGAGCGAATGAAGAATGGGGAAATCCATATTGTAGGTTCAATGTATGCTGATGTTATTGATCCAAAAAGAAGGAGAAAAATCCAGTTTATAAATATGAAACAGAGTTTACAGGTACGTTTGAATTAAGACCAGATCATGTATCAGGAAAGTATTCATTTAATGGTAACGTAAAAAGACTACTATTGTGACAGAATGTATTCATATGAGAAAAAAACGAGAATGACACACAGTGGACAACAAGTAATTACTCTATAGTGGAATACAATCAACCGATTGGAATCCACCAAGATGTAATTCTCTATTTTGAAACAATAAAGGATCAACTTACATTGAGTGAAGATAGTGATACGATTACAGTACATTATGAAACAGATGATATAGATTTTCTTTATGCAAATGATGTGCAATTGATATGGTCTCTCTAGGATCCCTCGGTTTTTAGTAGTAATGATAAGAGTGGTAAGTTGGAAATAGACTTAAAGATGTCTAAAGATAATGGCATGCCTGTCTCGGTAACAATAACAGGAGTGCGTGATAGTGATTTCTATAAGAATCAAAAAAATATGTTAGTGAAGTGACATATTCAAAAAGTCAACTCTGGTATACATGTAGATATTCCAAGTGGAATAGATAATCCAATTTATCAGTAAAGGAGGGTATGAAATGAAAAAAATATTAGAAAAAGTAATTTTAACGTTCCTTACACTTATCCTTATTTTAAATCTTTCTGCTTGCCATAGTTCATCTAATAATGCGAAAAGAAATGTTAATACTTTTTATAACGGAATTAAGAGATGCAAAAAAATGTTGAGTATGTTAGTCAAGTGTATCGTAAATATCTCTATACAGGCGATGATAAAAGATCAATTCGTGAAGAGATGGAGGTTCGCTGAGGATGATTCAATTTGAACCGCAGGTTTTTTGGAAGTTTACAATAGTATTGAAGGAATGCGTGATGATTTTCAAGCACCTGCTCTTTTTGAGGAAGAACTCATAACATTTGGGACACCATACAGACTAGATCATGGTAGTAGGATCTATTCACCAAGTAAAGGAGTAACCTATACAGGGCACGTGAATAAGCAGAAACAATTCGAGTGGAGAAAAGCAGAAGATTGGTCCTATGTTAGGGAAGTAGAGGCCCCTAAACTTGGCCGTAATGAAGAATTCCTGAAACTATATGAAGAATATGCTAGCATGTTTACAAGAACCGAAGATCAGCAATATGTATATTTAGAGTTTCAAGGTGATGTGAAAGACAAGATTGATTTAGTTCAATCGTTTCATTCCTCTATTTTTGAAAGCGAAATGTTTACGGAGGGTAAGGATTATATTACTGCCATTCATATACAGATTAAACTTGTAATGGAAAAGTTTGATCATAGTGATAAGAAACTGGTTCCAAGTGAAGCAAAAATTATTCTTACGACAGAATTAGAAAAATAAAGATGAGAAATGGAGCGCAACTAGTGAAGACCATTTTGAATACTACTATCGTAATCTCAACAATGTTGAAGAGATAAAAAGCCTGAAGGTGTTACACTAAAAATAACTAATCATATACATGCAAAGCATAGTTGGAAAGACTATGCTTTGTTTTCTACAATTGAGGCGTAATTCATGTATGGAAGATATGAATAAGACGTGTTTATTGTTGTATTTATGATTAACATTTATAATGGTGAATAACCTTAGGGGATTATATGATAAGGAGGTCATGTGTAATGCATAACTTTAAAAAGATACTGATGAGTGTTTTGGGCTTGTTGATGATTACTACTTTAGTTGGCTGTAATCCAACTGATAGTAAGAATGCAAATAAGCAAGCTACAGATGAAGAAAAAGATTGATAAGGTTCTTCAAAGCTTTGAAAAGAATTAAGAATGGAGAGATTCAAATTGTAAATGTAATGGATGCTACCCGTGCAAATCCCAGAGAAGATCAATCACCTACTTATGCGTATGAAAGAACGATAACTGCTTCATTCAATTTAAGACCATCACGTATTCTAGGAAAATATACGAGGGATGATGGCGTAGTATATGATGTATATTATGAAAACTTTGAAATGTATTATAAAGTCGAAGGTCAAACACAATGGAACCAAGATAAATACGGAATCAAGAATTATGAAATACCTGTAGGAATTCATCGTGATGCAGTTTCATATTTTAGAACGATAAAAGATCAATTCACGATTACAGAAGATGAAGAAACAATTACGATTCATTTTCAAAATTCAGATTTAAAAGTTTTTAGATGCCAATTCAGATTTACTAATTAAACCGGCAAATAACCGATTTTCTTTTAGTAAGGATCATGAAAATGGTGAGTTAAATATGGATTTAACTGTATCAAAAGAAGACTATACACCGTTATCAATCACGATTACATGTACAGGTAGATCATCAAATCTCGCAAAGTATACTATGGTTAGTAAAGTGACTTATTCAAATATTAACTCTGGAATTTCTGTAGAAGCCCCAAATGGTATTGAAAATGCAATTGAAGACTAGAGTATAGGAGGATAGATATGAAACATATAAGAAAACTATGTTTAGCATTCCTTACGGTTGTATTAGCGTTTAGTCTAAATGCTTGTCAATCAGAATCATCTTCTTCTAAAAAGAAAGCAGCTGAAGAGGTGATGACATTCGCACAAATTCTACATGACGCAAATAGTTTAAACTATGAAACACATATGTATAGTAAAGATTTAGATAAATATAGAACTACAAGAACGTATAACTATATAATGTTGAGTCGTCATGGAGAAATCATATTTGAACCCCAGATTTACTTAGAAAAGCTCTTTCATCGTGACCGTAAATTAGATGATAGTAAGGGCGATAAGGAAACAATTGATGAATTTCTACGTATGGGTGGAGAACCTCATTATGGACGTTTAACTGTCACTAACTATTCTCCAAGCAAGGGTGTTAGTTACTCAAATTCTACGAATATAAATGGTGGTATGACATGGATGAGTACGCCAGATTGGAAATATAAATTGGTTAGTATTTATGAAGAAAAAGATCCCGAAGTAGGTCATAGCGATGAATTCTATAACTTATGTAAAGCCTATGCAGACAAGTTTACTAGAGTAGAAGATAATCAGTTTGTATACCTTGAGTTTAAAGGTGATGCCAAGGATAACATAGACTTAGTATCTGCATTTAGATCTCTTATTTTTTTGACAATGAAGTGTTTGAGAATGAGAAAGATAATATTGTTTCTCTTGATTTACAAATTCAGATTATTTTTAGAAAAAGACCGAGAATGGAGAATACAAACTAACACCAAATGAGGCTAAGATTGTTATCAATACGACATTTGAAAATAAAAGAAACAAAGACAAAGATGTCCACAACAGATCAATACCAACTATATGTACTGGGTATTAATCAAGTGAGTGAAATTGTAGCGCCAGATCCTGTAAAAGAGCTCATGGCACAAGGTAAGTAATCATAGTAAGAATGGCGAATGACAGAAATCCTGTTGTTCGCTTTTCATTTCTTATTGCGTTTGACTTTTCAAAATAAAAAAAGAAGTATACTATTAATGTGTTAGTTATAGTTAACTGAAGGAGCGTAAATATGAACCTTTCAACATTAGTAGTCTTATTGGTCGTTGTTGTAATCATTGCATTTGATATTCGTTATGTGATGAAAAAAACGGAGTAAGCTCCTGTAGTGGAGATTGTAGTTCGGGTTGTCATTCTTCCTGTCATTGGGTAGGTGATATCAAAAAAAGGCACAACGCAATATCCATATTCAAAATAAGATAAAGTCCTTGTTAGGATTATCGAAGTAAATCATAAGCCACTACGGTGGTTTTCTTTTTGCTTTCTTGCAAGCGCTAGTATATGGGTGTAGGCTATATGTAGATGTTTCAACGACAATCATTACCAACCAAAATCATACATAATTTTTAGTGGGGAAGAAAATGAAACAGAATACAAAGTTATTGCATGGTTACACTGTATTAGATCAATATACTGGTGCTGCTAGCATACCAATCTATCAAACATCCACGTTTCATAATACTGAGTTGTATTGTGATGAACAGAAGTATTTGTACACCCGTTTCTCCAACCCAACGATTGATGCATTAGAAGATGGTCTTCGTTGTATTGAGAATGCCAAATATGCATTGAGTTTTAGTTCTGGTATGAGTGCGATATCAAATGTTTTGATGTTGTTAAATGCTGGTGAACATGTCATCCTTCCAAAGGAAGTGTATGGTGGTACTTGTCAGTTTGCGACGAAGATTCTACCACGTTATCAAATCTCAGCAAGTTTTGTAGATATGGCAAATCTTGAAGAGATAGAGAGTGTGATTACAGCTAAAACACGCATGATTTATATAGAAACACCATCCAATCCTTTATTAAAGGTATGTGATGTTGGCGCAATCGTATCCATTGCGAAAAAGAATGGATTGATTGCGGTAGCCGATAATACCTTTATGACAACATTATTCCAAGATACACTTGCGTTAGGTGTTGATATCGTTGTGGAGAGTGCTACGAAGTTTATCAATGGTCATAGTGATGTAGTGGCTGGTATTGTTGCGACAAATAATGAAGACTACTATAAGCAGTTAGTTCTATTTAGAAAGAACTTTGGTGGTATCTTAGGTGTACAAGATGCTTGGCTAATTATGCGTGGTATGAAGACAATGGGCTTACGTATGAAGCAGTCATCTGAAAATGCACAAGCAATCGCAGAATTCTTGTACAAAACATCCAAAGATTAAACAAGTATATTATCCGGGTTTAGATTCTCATCCCGGTCATGAGATTCATATGTCACAAGCCAAGAGTGGTGGTGCAGTATTATCATTTTCACTAGCGAGTAAAGATGATTTGATGTCTTTTACAAGGAAGGTAAAGATTCCAATTCTAGCCGTCAGTTTAGGTGGGGTAGAGTCTATCTTATCTCATCCTGCAACAATGTCTCATGCTTGCTTAAGTGTGGAAGAACGCTTAGAGCAGGGTGTAACTGATGAACTTCTGCGCTTGTCTTGTGGGATTGAGGATATTACAGATTTACTGGAAGACTTTAAGCAAGCACTGGAATAATGGAGTAAACATGCATTGTCTTTTGTATGCATGCTAAGATGTAAATAACAAATTTGAAATCGTTGAATCATTCAACGATTTTTTTGTGGAATAGACAATAGAACAATGTACATAGTGAATGGGGGGTGGATTATGTTAAATACATTTGTGCTATTAGGAAAGGTACATTCTTTACCTTTGATACAAGGGACGAACCTTTCAGAGAATCAATCAACGATGGAGATTGAGTGTCAACGTGCATTTACGGACAATGGAGTGATGTCAGATGTTTTCACAGTGCGCCTGTGGCGTGGGATTGCGGAGTCTTGTAAGGCGGCGTGTAAGATTGGAACAGTCATTGCGATTAAGGGGCGGGTAGAAGTGAATCTACAGACCAAAGCGATGGAGTTAATTGCGGAAAAGGTTGAGTTTATCCGTTAAGTAGAGAATTGAAACACTTCACTATATCTAAAGCAGAGATAACTATGATAAAATAAGGACGTTTGATAAAGTGAGGTATAAAACATGGCATTTGATTCCTTAAGTGACAGACTGAATAAAGCGTTACGTAATGTGGCCGGTAAGGGTACGTTAACGGATAATAACATGGAAGACATGCTGAAAGAAGTGCGTTTAGCATTACTTGAAGCAGATGTAAACTATCGTATTGTAAAAAGAATTCTTAGATGAGATCCGTACAAAGTCCAGAGGTGAAGAAGTACTACAGAGCGTAGAGCCTGGACAACAGCTCGTTAAGATCGTTCATGATCAAATTATTGAATTACTTGGTACAGAGGAAGCTGGTCTTAACTTTGTAGAAGATGGCATTACGAAAATCATGCTTGTCGGATTACAAGGTACAGGTAAGACAACTAGCGTTGCGAAGATTGCACGTATTTGTAAAGAAAAGTTCAATAAGAAGGTATTGTTAATTGCGGCCGACGTGATTCGTCCTGCTGCGATTGATCAGTTACAGACTTTAGGTAAGGAAATTGATACTGAAGTATTTACCTTAGGTACAGAGACTCCAGCTGTTGAAACAGTTCGTCAGGGTATGGAATACGCTGAAAAGAATGGTTTCGATACAGTATTTATCGATACTGCTGGTCGTTTACATATCGATGAAGCGTTAATGAATGAGTTAAAGGATATCAATGAACTTGTTCATCCAGACGATATTCTTCTTACAGTCGATGCGATGACTGGTCAAGATATCGTTAACGTAGCGCAAGCCTTTAAGGATGCCTTACCACTAACTGGTTTAGTTGTAACCAAGTTTGATGGTGACTCTAGAGGTGGTGGTGTTCTTTCTGTTAAGAAGATCACAGGCGTTCCTATCAAGTTTGTCGGTGAAGGTGAAAAGATTGAGGATATGGATATCTTCCATCCTGATCGTATGGCTGACCGTATTCTTGGCATGGGTGACGTTGTTACTCTTGTAGAAAAAGGCCTGTGAGAAGTTAGACCTTGAAGAAGCCAATAAGATGGCTGAACGTATGCTTGCGGGTCAATTTACAATGGATGATATGTTAAAGCAGTTTGAACAGATTCAAAAGCTAGGTCCTCTTGGTGGCATTATGAAGATGATTCCAGGTATGAACCAATACGCTGGTATGTTAGATGAAGCGAAAGCAAGTGACTCTATGCGTCATATGAAGGCAATTATTCAATCCATGACAATGGAAGAAAGAGCACATCCAGAAAAGATGCGTGGCACAATGAAGAAGCGTGTGGCACGTGGATCTGGTCGAAGTGTAGATGAAGTGAATAAGCTCATCAACCAGTTTGGTAAGATGAAGAAGCTTATGGACTCCATGGGCAACATGCAAAGAAACGGCTCTTTAAACCAAGAAAATCTAGAAAAGATGATGGGGAATGCACAAAAAGCGTGCAGGCTAAAAACTTCCCAAATGGCTTTGGTGGAAAGAATCCATTTAAATTTTAATGATGTAAAGGTTTTTTACTTGACAGTGAATTTCGAATCAGTATAATAAACATGTAAGAAATAGGAGGTATTTATACCATGGCAGTTAAATTACGTTTAAAGAGAATGGGTGCCAAGAAGGCTCCAAGATATCGTATCGTTGCAGCAGATTCACGTTTTGCTAGAGATGGACGTGAAATCGAAACAATCGGACATATCAACCCAACAACAGAACCTGAAAACAGTTGTAGTAAATGAAGAAAAAGGCTCTTAATTGGTTAAGAAACGGTGCTCAGCCTTCTGATACAGTTAGAAACATTCTTTTCTCGTCAAGGTATCATGAAGAAGTTCCATGATGAGAAGGTAGCCGCTAAGAAGAAAGCGTAAGCATCATGGCAGAGCCGGATAAGGTACTTCTAAATCTAGTTAAGCCAATGGTTGAAGACAAGGAATCCTTGGATGTACGTCTGATGCCCTAGCTTAGATGATAAAGAAGTTTTTGTTACATGTTTATGCAAAAATGATGACATTGCTCGTCTGATTGGCAGAAAGGGCAGTATGGCAAGTGCATTACGTCAAGTAATGTCCGTTGCTTCTCATAGTAATAACAAGAAAGTAACAATCAAGTTCGAACAGATTTAAGGATGCTACGGCATCCTTTTTTTGAAAACAAAGGAGAAGGAAGATGGCATATATTTGTATTGGAAAAAAATTATCAATACGCATGGTATCAAAGGCGAAGTAAAGATTGAAAGTTACTCTGACTTTGATGAAGAAAGATATACCAAGGGTAAACAAGTATATATTTGTGTCGATGAGAAGTATCTACCAGTTACGGTAGCGTCCTATCGCAAGCACAAAGGCTTTCCACTTGTATCCTTTGTTGACTTGCAGAATATTAACTTTGTAGAACAGTATAAGGGATGTGAAATCTACATCGATGAGACAGATCGTAAACAACTCAAAAAGGGCGAATACTATCGCAAAGACCTTGTTGGTTTAACCGTTGTGGATGAAGAAGGTATTACATTAGGTAGAATCATCAGCGTTGAAGAAACACTAGGTGCCCAGAAATAATTTTACGTCTTCAATTAGAAGACGCAAAAGAAGTGTTAATTCCTTACATTCCAATGATTGTAAAGAATGTAGATTTAGATAAAAAAAGAAATGACGATTCATCGTATGGGAGGCTTGTTATGAGGATTACCGTATTAACACTATTTCCAGAGATGTATCGTGACTTTGTCAGTACTTCAATCATTGGCCGTGCCATTGAAAGAGGACTTGTTACAGTAGACTTTGTTCAGATACGTGATTTTGCCCATGATAACTATCGCCATGTGGATGATAAGCCATTTGGTGGAGGACTAGGACAAGTGATGAAGTGTCAACCAGTATTGGATGCACTCAATTCTGTAAAGACAGAAAATAGTTACAGTATGATGATGTCACCAGCAGGCAATGTCTATAACCAATCCAAGGCAAGAGAGTTAGCTCAAAAAGATCACTTGATTCTATTGTGTGGACATTACGAAGGTTTTGACGCACGTATAAACAAACATGTAGATGAACTCGTCAGTATCGGAGACTACGTTCTAACGGGTGGGGAAATGGCTTCTATGGTTATTATGGATAGTGTCATCCGTTTACTGAATGGTGTTATTCGTGAAGGTTCTACCGATGATGAATCGCATGAGAATGGATTACTCGAATATCCACAATACACCCAACCAGCAGATTACCAGGGGGATAGGGTACCAGATATCTTACTGAGTGGTCATCATGCTAAGATCCAAGAGTGGCGTACACAACAATCCTTACTACTGACAAAGCAAGTCAGACCAGACCTTTTTGAAAAACATCAATTTACAGAATATGAAGAAAAAGTCTGGAAAAAACTAAGTAATCAAGAGAGTGAATAACACTCTTTTTTCGTATAGATTCATATTACAAAAATGAGTTGATGAAACTTACGAAAAACTAAATTAAAAATCCTATTGAAAAAAGTAAAAAGTTCAATTATAATATCGAAGATTTAAGTAGTTGGCTCTAGAAGGGGTTTCATATGAAAAACAATCTTAAAAAAACGCAACAGTCTACACACGAAAGGGTTTTTAAAAAGATGGATATCGCTATCTCTGGTGATAGACTTCTTGTCCCATTTGACGTTTCAGACAGTGTTCAAAGTGACGATATCGTTTTTGACTTCAATCATAAATATATTTTACCGGGTTTCGTTGATGTACATGTACATTTCCGTGAGCCCGGTTTTTTTCTTATAAAGAAACGATTGGAACAGGTTCAAAGGCGGCAGCGCATGGAGGGTTTACTACAGTATTTACGATGCCTAACTTAAATCCACCTCCTTGTGATTATGCCAGTCTTAAACAACAACTCGATATCATTGAAAAAGATGCAGTGATTAAAGTAGTACCATTTGGTGCTATCACTGAAAAATCAAAAAAAGGACGTGGAATGTTATCCAAAAATGGATGAGATGGCTGACCATGTAGCAGGTTTCTCTGATGATGGTGTTGGTGTACAAGCTGACTTTACGATGGAAGATGCGATGGTAAAAGTCGCAAGTTTAGGAAAGATCATCTCTGCCCATTGTGAAGATGAAAGTCTCAATACAATCCCATATACAGGCACAACATCCGCAAGTGAAAGTGTACAAGCCGCAAGAGATATTGAACTCTCTGCTAAAACTGGCTGTAAATATCATATTTGTCATGTCTCCGCAAAGGAAACATTAGATGCGGTAAGAAAAGGGAAGGCAAGAGGAATTGATGTGACCCTGTGAAACAGGACCACATTACATCGCCTTTAATACCGATACAATCAAGCATGAAGGAAACTTTAGAATGAATCCTCCAATCAAGTCTCCAGAGGATCAAAAGGCAATTCTAGAAGCTATCAAAGATGGCACTATCGATATGATTGCGACAGACCATGCCCCACATAGCTTAGAAGAAAAATCAAGAGGATTTGATAAATCATCCTTCGGTGTTGTAGGACTAGAAACATCCTTTGGTGTATCCTATACAGAACTTGTAAAGAAGAATGTGATTTCCTTTGAACGACTCGTCGAATTAATGAGTGTTAATCCTAGAAAACGATTTGGCTTAGATGGTGGTTATATTGAAAACGGAGAAGTCGCAGATATCTGTATCGTTGATACGGAAGCTACATGGAAAAGTTAATCCGGATGAATTTCAAACAAAGGGAAGATCGACACCATTTGAAGGTATCACTCTTACGGGCAAAAGTGATCGCAACCTTTGTGGATGGAAAAACTCGTCTATCATGACGAAAAAGAAATATAGATTATTGTGGAGGGAAAAGAGTGAGAGTCATTGAGAATGTAAAGATTGCGCTAGATACATACAAGATGGTATTACAAACCAACTGGTCCAGAATCTGAGAAGTTAAAAACTTTAGTGCCAGGTCAGTTTATCAATATCAAAATTGATGGCTTTATTTACGAAGACCAATCTCCATCGCTGATTGGAATGATGAAACTCTAACCATCATTTACAAGGTGGTAGGCAAAGGCACACAGGCACTCAGTGAAATGGAACCGGTATCAAACTAGATATCCTTTGGCCTTTTGGGGAATGGATACAAGCTAACTTGGATTCCTAATTCTGCGATATTGATTGGTGGAGGTGTAGGTGTTCCGCCAATGTATGGTTTAGCAAAAAAAGTTAGTTGAAGAAGGAAAGAAGCCAAGAATCATCCTTGGCTTTAGAGAGAAGAATCAAGTTTTCTATGATGATGAGTTCAGAAAACTGGGTTTAGAGGTCACAGTGTATACAGAAGATGGTTCCTATGGAGAAAAGGGCTTTGTCACAAATGGGTTTGATCAAGCAGAGTATGTTTGTGCCTGTGGTCCTGAACGCATGTTAGAAGCGATTTATCGTAAAGCACAGGATGGACAATATAGCTTTGAGGCACGTATGGCATGTGGCTTTTGGAGGCTGTATGGGATGTTCATGTGAAACACTTGTGGGAAATAAGCGTATCTGTAAAGAAGGACCAGTTCTTGTACATAAGGAGTTGTTATGGCAGTGAATACAAAAGTAAATTTGAGTGGCTTAACACTAGATAATCCAGTGATTCCAGCCAGTGGAACCTATGGCTTTGGCAAAGAATATGTAGACTTTTATGACATCAATATCTTAGGCTCTATCTCCATCAAAGGAACTACCGTTCAAAGACGTAAGGGAAACCCGCAACCTAGAATTGCGGAATGTTATTCTGGATTGATTAACTCCGTAGGTCTTGAAAAACCAGTGTATGGAAAAACGTCATTCAAAAAGAACTCAAAGATCTAGAAAAGATATATAGAAAACCTGTTATCGCAAAACATCAGTGGTTTTTTTCTGTAGAGGAATATATCACTTTAGCTAGAGAAATGGATAAGGTTGATAACGTCGGTATCATCGAGGTAAATATCAGTTGTCCAAATGTAGACCATGGTGGACTAGCATTTGGCACAAACGCAGATAACGTTAGAGAACTAACAAAGAAAAATCAAAGCAGTAACGACAAAACCTGTCTATATGAAACTCAGTCCAAACGTAACAGATATCAAAAGAAATTGCACGTGCAAGCAGAAGAAGGTGGTGCAGATGGTATTTCACTCATCAACACCCTGATGGGGATGCGCATCGATATCAATCGCAGAAGACCAGTTATCGCCAATAAAAAAGGTGGCTTCTCAGGTCCTGCAATCTTCCCGGTTGCGTTAAGAATGGTATACGAAGTTTATGAGGCAACAAATCTTCCAATCATTGGGATTGGTGGTATCTCAAGTGCAGAAGATGTCATTGAGATGATGATGGCAGGGGGCTACTGCTGTACAGATCGAGGGCCGCTAATCTTATTAATCCAATGGCATGTAAAGAAATCATTGAAGAATTACCACAGGTAATGGAAAAACTAGGAATTACTTCACTTGATGAAATTGTAGGGATTGCACATAAAGACTAATGGGAAAGGAGAATTGTTCAACGATAAATCAGAATTAAAATAAGATATTTGTTTGAAGATTTAGGAAACAACTGTAGTGATGAATTATTGATGAAAGGAAATCATAATGGAAATTAGAAATTTAATCAGCATCACAGATTTTTTTCGGTAGAAGAAATCGATAAAATGATAAAGGTTGCAGGAGATATCATGACAAACCCCTGACAAATACATCGATATTTGTAAGGGCAAGAAACTGGCAACGTTATTCTTTGAACCAAGCACACGTACAAGACTTAGCTTTGAAGCAGCGATGTTAGAACTTGGGGGTTCTGTATTGGGATTCTCTGAAGCTTCCTCAGTTCGGCTTCAAAGGGAGAAAGTGTGAGTGATACGATTCGAACCGTAGGTTGTTATGCGGATATTATCGCTATGAGACATCCAAAGGAGGGCGCTCCAGTAGTAGCTGCACGAAGAACAACAGTACCTATCATCAATGGTGGTGATGGTGGACATCATCACCCAACACAAACACTAACAGACCTTCTTACCATCACAAGAGAAAAGGGAAGACTCAATAACCTTACAGTAGGCTTATGTGGTGACTTAAAGTTTGGTAGAACAGTGCACTCTTTAATTGAAGCGATGTTACGATATGAAAATGTGAAGTTTGTGCTTATCGCTCCACCAGAATTACGAGTACCGCAGTACATCATTGACATGCTTGAAAAAGCAGGTGCTACATATGAGCAGGTAGAAACCATGGAAGCAGTTATGCCTGAACTAGATATCTTATACATGACAAGAGTACAGCGCGAAAAGATTCTTCAACGAAGAAGACTACATCCGCTTAAAGGATACCCTATATCTTGAATATGGAAAAACTTGCGAACGCAAAGAAAGATATGGCTATCTTACACCCATTACCAAGAGTGAATGAAATTTCAGTCGAGGTTGATGATGACCCACGTGCTGCCTACTTTAGACAAGCTCTCTGTGGTAAATACATTCGCATGGCTCTGATTTTAAATCTTCTCAACATCGTTAAGGAGGTCCAATAATGAATATCGATGGTGTAAAAACAGGTATTGTACTAGATCATATCAAGGTCTGGTAAATCAATGGAAATCTACAGCTTATTACAATTAGAAAAAGCTGGATTGTTCCGTTGCGATTATTCAAAAATGTAGTATCAAGAAAAATATGGCAAGAAGGATATTATTAAAATCGATTCCATGATTGATTTGGACTTAGACATTCTTGGCTTTATTGATCCAAACATCACAATCAATAAAGTTGTCGATGGTGTGCTTTCTAGCAAGGACCATCTCCAGCTACCAAAAAGAACTTGTCAATGTTATCAAGTGTCAAAAACCCAAGATGTATTACATCTGTTGAACGTGAGATACCACATGTGTTCTATCTAGCAGATGAAACAAGTGGTAAATACCTCTGCAAGTATTGCGATGTTGAAAGCAAGCATAATATATAATTTTTGGTTTAAAAATACAACAACAGATTATGCAAGAAGAGAGTAAATGATACTCTCTTTTTTTGAGAAATGACGTATAATAGATAAAAGGGGAAATTTTATATGAAATATACTTCTCGTAAAAAAACACCATTAAAGTGGCTAAATTTTTCTAAAGTTTATTAGTTTACCAGTACAGATTCTCTTTTATATTTATGTATTCGTTAGTATCTTAATGGAATTATTTGGATTAGATATGTTACCGCATTTATTAGCACCTGTTCTAAATGTCTATGGATATTCTGCGAATCACTTAGGCTCTGCTTTCTGGCCAATCCTCTCTATTTTATTGGCTTTAATTATCCTTGTTTATTGGGTATTTGAAATTGAGAGAGGACTCATTAAGTGGGAAGGTTTTCCCACAGTATTATGGAATCTGTACTTAATTGTAATGTATATCCTATGTGGTGGTGTAATGGTTGCAGCACTTATGTACTTACCACCAAGTACTGTATCTACAATTGTAATGGGATACCTAGTAAACTTTGGTATTAAAGTGCCAGCAAGTTTTGTGTCCTACATTCCACTACTAGTATTTGTGGTTATATGGCTCATTGTAGGTATTATTTATATTAATTTAAATATCATCTACTTTGTACGTCGTAAGGCACTCTTTGCGAAAGACTATAGTGAAGAAGTTGAAGTAGAAAAGGAACCATCTACAGTTGAAGAAGTAAAGACAGAAGAAACAACTCCTTCAGCAGTAGAAGAAAATGTTGAAGAAAAATCTACCCCAACTGAAACAGAAGACAAGAAAATAGAGGAACAAGCTGAACCAGAAACTGTTGAAGAAACACAAGACAATGAAAGTTCAGAAGAAAAAGCTGGTTGAAAATAGAACCTGTTTTGGAAGAAACACTGAAGGTAGATCCTGTAGAAACAGAAGGATATACACAGGTAATCTCAACTGCAATTGAGAATGATACTGCTGAAGTAAAAGAACCTACTCATAAAGTTTGCAAGGAGTGTGGTTCTGAAGTCTTAGAACCCGACGCAATTTTCTGTACAAATTGTGGTAAAAAATTAGATGAATAAAAATATCTGTATGCATGATGATATATATGCATACAGATATTTTATTTCTTTAGTGATGCGAAGTATCTTTCAAGATACATCTTATGTGCAACAGCAGTAATGATGTTATTTAGCATTGGATGCTTGTCATCATGAAGGGAAGGTGTTTCACTTTGTTCATGATGATAGAAAGAGGATAGCGTATTCATAAGGGATTCACTGCAATATTGATGTAGTTCCTCAGTTGTATCATTTCCTTGTTGGAATTCATGCAGGGCTAAACGAATATTTTCAATCGATAATACAGTCTTTGCGCAAACAATAAATAATAAGATGGAGATTTGATCACGTGTATAGGTTTTCTTATTTACGCGGTCAAAAAAAGCTTTTTGTTTTTGCGTAGTTTGAAATCATCGAAGGAGTAACCTGCATCTCAGGAAACTCAGTGAAATAGCCATTAATAAACTTTGCGACCTGTTCAAGATAGAGACCAACATCAGGAATCTCGTTATATGCTGGTAAACGGAATTCGTGAAGCGTACTTTCAATTTTTGTGTTTGTTTTCATAATTTAAGTGTATACATAAGTGAAGAACTCGTCAATGATATACTATAACTCTTGACGGGTTTTTTTAAATAACTGATAAGATGTATATAGGTTAATGAAAAACCGATTATCAGTTTTTGAGAATGGAGGTGCTGATGTATGACATATAAAGATATGACAATCATCCAGGAAAAAGAAATATTTGTGTTTCGCATTAAAGATTTCTGGAGTGCAGTAACACACTTTATAGGAATGGTTGCTGCTATTATTGGAATGCCAATTCTATTAATTAAAGCCTCAGCGTATCAAGCATCATTTCTGACGATGATTAGTTGTATGATATTTATGTTAAGTATGATTTTATTGTATGGTGCATCTGCTAGTTATCATAGTTTCCATGTGTCGAATCGGGTAGATTTAAATCTAAAGAAAATTGATCATTCTTCCATCTTTATCTTAATTGCTGGAAGTTATACACCTATCTGTTTAACAGCACTAAAGGATACGGTAGGACCAATGTTATTGGCGTTGATTTGGATCATCGCAATTGCGGTATCGTATTTAAGTTATTTTTGGGTAACTTGTCCAAAGTGGGTATCCTCAGTGATGTATTCACTCATGGGTTGGCTTTTGTATTATGTTTTTACCACAGATATTAAATGCAGTATCTCTTCAGGCATTTGTCTGGTTACTGGCAGGTGGAATTGCCTATACGATTGGTGCAGTTATCTATGCCTTAAAACCAAAAACTTTTTAGCTAGTAAGTCTTTTGGCAATCATGAGATTTTCCATTGTTTTTGTATTATTAGGAAGTCTTTGTCACTATATCTTTGTATTAAACTATCTGACAATGTTCCATTAAAGTGTATAAATGTGCACACCAATAATCCTTCTGACAGTTACGATAATGCCAGGAGGATTTCTTTTATGAAACAGAAAAACATTACACACTGCATTACAAGAGTTTGCCTATGAACAATATCACAGTGAGAAAAATAATCTAAGCCCAGAACAGTGGGTTGCCTTGTTGAATGGATATTACTATAACAAGGAAGCAGCGATGCTTGCAGAACAGATCGGTTTAAATGAAGTAGATGTACAGATTTGGTATTGCTGTTTTGCCCTAGCAGTAACTGCATACGCACTCAAGCTTTGTAACAAAGCGAAACAAAAAGCATACTTTCGTCTAACACCACAGAAGCATGTCACAACATCTATTCCAGTATTTCTTGTAAATTGAGTATAATAGAACAAGAATAGGAGAACTTTATGGAAATTCGTTTTGAAGAAAATGGCGCAAAAAGCCTATAACGATGAAGGCAAAAGAAGTAGGCCTTTGCGAGTATTATGAAAAAGGATGGAAAGTGGGTATTAAATCACACGGTTGTTGATCCATCTATGAAGGGACAGGGTATTGCTGGTAAGCTTTTTAGATTGTGTATTAGAACATGCAAGAGAAAAAGAAGGTAAAAGATTGTACCTGAGTGTTCTTATGTAGCACATGCATTTGAAAAAGAACCCCTGCATTAAAAGAAGAATTTGAATAAAAAATAAGGTCCTAGTTGTAGGACCTTATCGCATTTTTGCAGCTAACTTTCTGGCTTCTTTTTCACCAAGCCAAGTTAATGAACCATCTTCTAAACGCTTCATGATAATCGCAACACCATGAGGATCATCTTCCAGATGACCGAGAATTGTAATAAAAATCGTCATGTCGTTGAGATGGAATTTCAGCTTCATTGTAAATGACACAATATCCCGGGCCAAGCTGTGGCATTGGCACTTCAACGAGTTCACGCTTACTGTTATATGGATCGTCTAAAGACTCTCGAATGACTTTTATTTGTTTCGTAAAATACCGCATCCATTACGTACTCAGAAGTGTGATCAATATCAACATTTTTTTCTTCGTATCATCTGTATAATAAGTACGTAGAACTAAGTTGCCAACAACGACCAATGGGTTGTTGGTGCCATATAAGGCAACTGTCGCTACGCGATGATGTAGGTAATCAAATGGGTAAATGAGCTTTTGTTCGTTCATCTGGCCATCTCCTTTTATTCAATATAATATCCTTGATAACTATATTTCGCAAGCACCAGCTAAAAAGGATTGGAGGAAATTAAGAATATGAAAATTCAAATCTTACCACTTGTAACAGGAGCACAGAAAGCAACTGGCTTAACTGTCATCATTGATGTCTTTCGTGCATTTAGTTTAGAAGCATATATGTACGCAAGTGGCGCAAAGAAAGTAATCCCTGTTAAGACAGTGGAAGACGCATTAGCGCTGAAGAAAAAGAATCCATCTTATATCCTCGTTGGTGAAAGAAAGGGTATTAAAGTTGAAGGATTTGACTATGGTAACTCACCAAGTGAGTTTGTAGGAGTAGACCCTAGTGGAAAGACTGTAATACATACAACGAGTGCTCGGTGTTTTAGGACTAGCATCTGCAGTAAATGCAAGCCAAATTGTAACAGGAGCCTTAGTTAATGCGAAGGCAACTGCGAAATATATTCTTGAACAAAATCCAGAGGTTGTATCAATTGTACCGATGGGTTGGGAAGGAAAGATTGAGACGGAAGAGGATGCCTTATGTGCAGACTATCTAAAGGCTCTATTAGAAAATCGTACGCTTAATGACTTACAAGAGAGAGTGGATCTTCTGAAACAACAAGAAGGTGCTAAATTCTTTGACCCAAACAAACCACAATTTCAGAAGATGACTTCTGGTTATGTACAAAGGTGGATATCATTAGCGGTGTGAATATCATTTCTAAGGATGGCAATCAAATTCAAAGTGAGTGGATAAAGTATGAGTAATCAAAAGAAATATTTCTTCTTTGATATCGATGGCACATTAACGGATGAGGCAACGCATCGCATTGTACCAAGTGCCAAGCTTGCACTACATCAATTAGAAAAGAACGGTCATTTTGTATCTATCGCAACTGGTAGAGCACACTACAAGACAATTTCGTTTACCAATCAGATAGGAATTTATAATATTGTATGTGCAGGTGGTGGATGCATTGAGTATCAACATCAAATTATCAAAAAAATGAGCCACTTCCATTTGAGAAAGTACAGGAATTATTACGACATGCGGATGAAGAGAATATTGGTTGGCTGCTAATGTTAGATGATAGTGATAAAGTATATATGCGTGACTATCATTTCCTTGAACAAGCAGGCTTACGCAAGGAACTTACAACCTACATCTATGAACCTAATTTAGATTATACAAAGATACCAAATATCTTAAAGGTATACTTAGCATTTGATGATATGTATGAAAAGGAAAAATCCATGGGTAGATAAGATTGGTCATTTACGAATGGCTAAAAACCTATTGTGTATTCCAGCATGATAAGAAAAAGATGGAATCTTGAATATGATGGAGTATCTACAAGCAGATCCAAGCGATGTTGTTGTGTTTGGTGATGGAAAAAAATGATATAGTTATGTTTGATAAAAAGATGGACTTCCATCGCAATGGGAAATGCGTATCCTGCATTAAAGGAACGCGCAGACTATGTGACAGATTCAAATGTCAACGATGGAATCTATAAAGCATGTGTCCACTTTGGGTGGATAACGGAGGACAATCAATGAATTTAACAGTACCAAATTTAACCATTGCATGCATGATTGTTTCATGTGTAATCGCATTTGGTTTACCAGTTCTTTTTAGCAATGTACTTCCACAAGAAGAAGGGTGAGTATGTCCCAATCATTGTAGGTATCGCTGTGATGTTTGTGTTTGTATTTACACTAGAAACTGCAGTTAACCAAACAATCTTCAATAGTGCAATTGGAGAAACAATTCGTAATAACATTATTTTATATGCAGTATATGGTGGTATCATGGCTGCCGCGTTTGAGGAATGTGGCAGATGGATTGCGTATCGTACGGTATTAAAGAGCCGCATGGATAAAGATTCTAATGCCTTGATGTATGGTGTAGGTCATGGTGGATGTGAAGCAATCATGATTGTTGGGTTTATGATGCTAAACTACATCACAATTGCAATCATGATGAATAAGGGTACAATTAACGATACGCTATCGCAATTAGATTCTTTGACACTTGCGAAGATGAATCTAGCAATGCAGACGTTATCTACAACACCATCTTATGTATTCTTATTAAGTGGTATCGAACGTATTTCTGCCATGATGGCACAAGTTTCCTTTATCTGTACTTGTATGGTTTGCGGTGAAGTATAAGCATAGAAGTACTTCTTCCTTGCGTTACTTTTTCCATTTCATTATGGATGCTGGAACTGTTCTATTGCGCAGCCGGGTAGAAAGTATCATTTTAGTAGAACTATTTATCTTTGTTGTGGCTGCAATCATTGTCTTTTGTGGCATACAACGTTTGGTGTCATTTTCATACAACTTCTGTAAAGAAATAAAATCTTGCGAAGAATCATGGCTTATGTTATCATTTAACGGCACATGTAGTGCGTCACTGTTCCGCTGATATGATTTAGGGTTCATGAGCAGCTGATTAATCGTAAAAAGGAGAAAAAGAAAATGAAGTTGAATTTAGTAGAAAAAGATTACAAAGAGTCAGCTACGTACAGATGTTCCTGATTTCAAGTCAGGTGACACAGTTAAGGTTAACGTACGTATTAAGGAAGGTCTGAAGACACGTATTCAGGCTTATGAAGGTGTTGTAGTTGACCGTTCTAATGGTGGTATTGGCGCAACATTCACAGTTCGTAAGATTTCCAACGGTGTAGGTGTACAGAGAACATTCCCAGTTCATTCACCAATCATCGAAAAAGATTGAAGTAGTTCGTTATGGTAAGGTTCGTAGAGCTAAGCTCGGCTACCTCAAGGGATTATCTGCTAAGAACGCTCGTATCAAGGAAGATCGTCGTAGTAGTCTACAAAGAGAGAAATTATTCTCTCTTTTTGATATAATACTCAATAGTAGGTACATGATATGAATACGAATATGAATAAAGATCAAGAAATGCTTGATGAAACGAGAGTCATGGAACGACTAACAGATGAGACAACTGTTATCGATATGGCAAAAAAATTAGAAATGAACAAAAACCAACCGAAGAAGAAAAAGAAGAAGGAAGAAAGTGCAGTCTTTGCTTTCTTTAAAGAAGTATTTATTTCTCTTGCAGTGGTATTAGTGATTGTTAACTTTGTGGTAAGACCAATTCAGGTAAAGGGTAGTTCCATGTATAACACATTAGAAGATGGTTATTTTGGATTCTCTGATTTAATTGGTTATCGCTTAGCAGGGGTTAAAAGCGTTTTGATATTGTCATTGTTTATCTAGCAGAAAAGAAAGAGTATCTTATCAAACGTGTGATTGGTATGCCCGGTGAGACAGTCGAATATCGCAATAATCAACTCTATATTAATGGTGAGCCAGTAGACGAACCATTCTTAGATGAGTCCTATACAAGTACGTATCCGGGATTATTTACTGGTGATTTTAAAACAGAGAAACTTGGAGAAGATGAATACTTTTGTATGGGAGATAATCGTCCACATTCCTCCGACTCACGCTACTATGGTGCATTTCACAAATCTGATATTGTTTCCAAGGGTGTATTTGTAGTATATCCATTTAAAGGGTTTGGAGTATACACATGGTAAAAGATTCAGTGGTATCCGTGACATATGGAGAAAGCCCGTCGTGAGATGACGGAGCGTTTGAAGTCAGTTGATATGTTGATAGAGTTACGCGATGCTAGAATTCCTGAGGCATCTGTGAATCCGATGTTAAAGCAGATGGCACAGGGCAAACCTCGATTAATTGTGCTATCAAAGATTGATATGGCAGACCCAGTTCAAACCAAGAAGTGGGTAGAGTATCTAAGTCAAGGGGAGAATGCGTGTCTTGCGCTGGATTTAATGAAAGATTCACAATGCGGTAAAAAGATAATCCGTGAAGCGATTAAATTAATGGAAGAAAAGCGTCAGAAACAGATTGCTAGAGGAATACGCCCACGTGCAGTTCGTGCGATGGCTTGTGGTATTCCTAACGTTGGTAAGTCGACGATGATCAATCGTATCAACGGTAAGAACTCATTAAAGGCAGCAGATAAAACCCGGGTGTTACACGCTCCTTAACGTGGTTATCACGCTGATCCAAACTTAGATTTATTAGATACACCAGGTGTACTGTGGCCTAAGTTTGATGATGAAAAGACAGGTTCCTTACTTGCGGCACTCGGCTCAATCAATGATGATATTTTAGATCGTAAGATGGTAGCTATGGATGCCATCCACTATATTCAAGATCTCTATCCAAATTTATTAGAAGAAATTTATGAAAGTGGAGAGGTTAATCCGAATGGCATGTTAAAAAGCAATTGCCAAAAAAGAGAAACTTACTGAAGGCAGATAGTGAACTAGATGTAAAACGTGCTGCTGAGTTATTTTTTTAACTGAACTACGCCATGGGAAACTAGGGTAGATTAACATTGGAGAGAGTAAATGAAGAGTCAGAAAGTCTGTCCGAATGAATATGAACATCAGTATTGGCCACTTGAAAAAGTGATTGTCGGTATTGATGAAGCAGGGCGAGGACCACTTGCAGGGCCATTAACAGTCGCAGGTGTCATCTTTCCCATTGGATATGAAAATCCAGATATCTACGATTCCAAATCCATCAGTGAAAAGAAACGTAATGCGTTATTTGAACAGATTCAAGAGGACGCACTCTGGTTTGAAATCATTCAGGTAACACCAGAAGAAATCGATAAGCACAATATCTATCGTGCAGATCAACTTGCAATGGAACAAATCGCTATCCATTCTAATGCAGAAGTTGTATTAACGGATGCGATGCCATTACTGATTGAAGGAAAAGAAATCATTCCCCTCGTAAAGGGTGATCAAAAATCTATCTCTATCGCAGCTGCAAGTATTCTTGCGAAAGTCACAAGAGACCGTGCAATGGTGGAATACGATAAAGAATTTCCGGAGTATGGCTTTGCCAAACATAAAGGCTACCCAACCAAGCAACATATGGAAGCCTTACGAACCTTTGGAGTGACCAAGATTCATCGCAAAAAGTTTTGAGCTAGTTAGGGAAGAATACATGAAGATAAAATTGTTCTAGGGAACAGTCAAGAAACTCTTCTATAAATAGGTAGGAGAGTTTTTATATGGACAAAAGAAAAATTAGCTACACTATCAGTAATGTACCAAGGTGATTGGGATAAGATTGCGAAAGCTTTACAAGATGATGTACAAGTGATTGACATTCCGATCAAAGACTCGTATATTACAATCTACGACAGTGAATATCCGGATAGTTTACGAAAATTACGATTTCCTCCATGGGTTTTGTTTTTATTGTGGAGATATTTCGCTATTGTGTAAAACCGATGTTAACAATCATTGGCAGTCGCCAAAATGAACAGTTACGCAAAAGTGGTTGGTTGAAGAAAGTGTCGGTCAGCTAAAAGAACGCTTTGTGTTAGTGTCTGGACTTGCCAAAGGTGTGGATGGATATGTACATACCATAGCAATTCAAGGGGGTCATACGATTGCGGTTATTGGTAGTGGCCTAGATATTCACTATCCATATGAAAACGAACATCTCTATGAGCAGTTACAGAAAAACAGATTTAATATTAAGTGAATATCCATCCGGTACGGGTGTACGAAAGCATCACTTCCCATGGCGCAACCGCATTCTAGCAGCGCTTGGAGAAAGTGTAATTGTGATTGCGGCCAAGATACGTTCGGGTACGATGTGTACTGTAAATGAAGCGATTGTATTAGATAAGGATATTTATGTATTCCCTCATTTATATCGCAGTGAACAAGGGATGGGTTGTAATAAATTAATTGCCGATGGAGCACAGATTTTATACGATACGATACAGATAAAAAGAGATGATTCCGAAAAAGATGATTGAAAAATCAGAATTTTTCGGCTATTCTGGAAAAAGAATTTTTGCACGAGGAGGAACTAAAAATGAAAAAACTTAGTGATTGTGGAGTCACCATCAAAGTCAAAGACGATTGGAAAAATACTTAGGAAAAGATTATACCGTTATTTCTAGTAAGGGACATATTCGCGATCTTGCGACAAGAGGAAAAAGAGGGTCTTGGTGTTGATGTAGAAAAATGATTTTGCGCCAACATATGAGATTTCAAAGGATAAAAAGGAAACAGTGAAAGAACTGCGCGCAGAAGCTGCCAAAGCACAGCGTGTGTATCTCGCAAACCGACCCGGACCGTGAAGGTGAAGCTATCAGTTGGCATTTAGCGCAAGAACTAGGATTATCTGAAGATGCAATCGACCGTGTTACGTTCCATGAAATTACTAAAAATGCAGTACAAGAAGCGTTCCAATCTCCGCGTGCAATTGATATGGACCTTGTACACTCCCAAGAAACAAGACGTATCTTAGACCGTATTATCGGTTTTAAGTTATCAAAACTATTACATAATAAGATTCGCTCCAAGTCTGCTGGTCGTGTACAATCAGTAGCGTTAAAGTTAGTTGTTGAACGTGAAAAAGAAATCCAAGCATTTGTTCCGGAAGAATATTGGACATTAGATGCGAAGTTTCATAAAGATAAAAATTGATTTTGCGGCTAGTCTTGCAAAAGATCAATGGGAAAAAAAGCAGAATTAAAAAAACACAAGAAGAAGCCCAGAAAGCATATGATGCATGTCAGGGTAATTTTGTTGTATCTAATATCAAGTCCGCTACACGTAAGCGTGAAGCACGTCCACCATTTATTACAAGTACACTGCAACAGGAAGCTTCCACAAAACTTTCCTTTTTCTGCAAAGCGTACGATGTCAATCGCACAACGATTATATGAAGGTGTGGATGTAGGAAATGGTCAAGAGGGTTTAATCACATACATGCGTACAGATAGTACACGTCTATCAGATGTATATGTAAAATGGTGCTAGAGAACTCATTCAAAAATGAATATGGAAAGCAGTATTTAGGTACATACCATGTAAGTAATGATTCAAATTCTCAAGACGCTCACGAAGCAATTCGTCCTACTAGTCTTGCCAATACTCCAGAAAAAGTTAAAGGCACATTTAACAAGTGAACAATATAAGTTATATGCATTAATTTATGCACGTGCTCTATCATCCTTAATGTCTGCAGCAAAATATGATTCACTTACATTAACACTCAGTCAAAATGGATACGACTTTACAGCTTCTGGAAGTACGATGAAATTTGATGGTTACTTAAAGGTATATGGTGAATACGAATCTGGTAAGGATATCGTTTTACCATCCTTTGAAGAACAAGAACAAATCGCTGCAAAGGAGCTTAAAGCGAACCAACACTTTACAGAACCACCAGCAAGATATACTGAAGCGAAGTTGATCAAGGCACTTGAAGAAGATGGAATCGGTAGACCTTCTACATATGCGATGATTATCGATACAATTCAAGCAAGAGGTTACGTAACACTAGAGAAGAGTTCTGAAGGCAGTCGTACAAAAGTATTCAAACCTACAGAACAGGGTATTCTAACAACAGAGAAGCTTGATGAATTCTTTAAAGATATTATCAATGTTCGTTATACCGCCAAGATGGAATCTACATTAGATGAAATTGCGGATGGTACAGCAGAAGAAGTTGCAACCCTAAAAGAATTCTATAATCGTTTCCAACCACTTTTTAGAACATGCATACGAAAACATGGAAAAAGAAAAGAATTGGAAAAGGTTGGTGAAGTTTGTCCGGTTTGTGGAGGAGAGCTTGTCTATCGTACAGGTAGATTTGGTAAATTTATCTCTTGTTCAAACTTCCCTAAGTGTCGATATACAAGACAAATTGATAAACCAGAAAAAGAAAAAAGCCAGAACCAACAGGCAAAATATGTCCTGATTGTGGCAGTGAATTATTAAAAACGTAAGAGTCGTTATGGAACATACTTCTAGGGTTGTTCAAACTTCCCTAAGTGTCATTATATGGAGAATCTTGAAGGAGAACGTATCGTTTCTAAGAAGGATAAAGCCAAGGTGGAAAAGAAAACAAAGACAACTGCTAAAAAGACAACAAAGAAGACGACTACAAAGAAAGCAGCTACTAAGAAAACGACTGCTAAGAAGACAACCAAAAAAAGACAACAACAAAAAACGTACAAAGAAAAAAACGAGGAATAACCAATGGATGTATCTGTAATCGGTGCAGAGCTTAGCAGGATGTGAAGCCGCATATCAATTAGCCAAAAAGAGGATTTAAAGTTCGCCTCTATGAGATGAAGCCAGTCAAGCATTCACCAGCACATCATAGCGATGACTTTTGCGGAACTGGTATGTTCTAATTCATTACGCTCTGACGCATTAACAAATGCGGTAGGTGTTTTGAAAGAGGAGATGCGTCAGATTGGCTCATTGATTATGCAAGCAGCTGATAACAATAAGGTACCAGCAGGTAGTGCTCTAGCAGTAGACCGTGAAAAAGTTCGCTAGGGAAGTTACAGAGATGGTACGCAACCATCCAAATATTGAAGTGATTGCGGAAGAAGTAACGAAGATTCCTGATGGACCAACCATTATCGCAACAGGACCATTAAGTTCTGAGAGGATGATGAAAGCCATCGGTACTTTTAATTGATGATCGTTATTGTTATTTCTATGATGCGGCAGCCCCAATCGTAACAACAGAATCAATTAACTTTGATAAAGCCTATAAGAAGTCACGTTACGATAAGGGTGAAGCAGATTATATCAACTGTCCTATGACACGGGAAGAATTCGATACTTTCTACATGGAATTAATCCAAGCAGAAACAGCGGAAGTACATGCCTTTGAAAAAGAAGTATTCTTTGAAGGATGTATGCCATTTGAAGTCATGGCAAAACGTGGAAGAGATACCTTACTATTTGGTCCGATGAAACCAGTAGGACTTGAACAAGAAGGTAAGAAGCGTCCTTACGCAGTGGTACAGTTACGCCAAGATAATGCACAAGCATCCTTGTATAATATCGTTGGTTTCCAAACACACCTGAAGTGGGGTGAACAGAAACGTATTATTCAGATGATACCTGGCCTTGAGAATGCGGAAATTGTACGCTATGGTGTCATGCATCGAAATACGTATATCTGCTCACCAATCTATCTACGAGAAACGTATCAGTTCAAAGATAGAGATGACTTATTCTTTGCAGGACAAATGACAGGTGTTGAAGGGTATGTAGAATCTGCCGCATCAGGAATGCTAGCAGGTATTAATATGGCCCATGTACTAAAGGGTGAAGAACCAGTGGTACTTGGTGTAAATACAATGATGGGCGCAATGGCACACTATATTACACACGCCGATCCAAATCACTTCCAACCAATGAACGCAAACTTTGGAATTATGCATCTAGAAGGTGAAGTGAAGAAGAAAGATCGTAAAGCTGCCTACGCTCCACAAGCTTTAAAAATCATTCAGGAGTTAAAAGAGAAGAATGGACTTTGAGAAATCATTGGATCGTTTCTTGCGACAGATTGCACGTGTTCGCACGGGATCAAAAGATACAGAAAATGCATATCGCCGTGATGTAGAGAGATTTCTAGAATATCTTCGCAAACATCACATCGATTCTTTTGAGCATGTCACAAAAACAGATGTCAGTGATTACTTTACACAATTACGAGATGGTGAGATTGGTGGTAAGCCACTTTCTAATAGTAGTTATGCCCGCAATCTTTCTTCTCTAAAATCTTTTTATCGATACTTAAATCGCTTTGAAGGAATCAAAGCCAATCCAGTACGTATCTTTAAGGGTGGCTCTATCCGTCGTAAGCTTCCTGAATTTTTAACGTTTGACCAAATGGAAACGATGTTAAATCAATTTGATTTACATGATCCTGTACAGATACGTAATCGATGTATCATCGAAGTTATGTATGCATGTGGTTTACGTGTCAGTGAATGTGCAGGTTTAAAAATATCATCCATCAATCTAGCAGAAGGCTTTTTAACAGTGCTTGGTAAAGAAAGCAAAGAAAGAATGGTTCCATTCTATCCACGATGTAGACAACTCATCCAATACTATATGGATAACGCAAGAGGGATATTCATGGAGAAGGTAGAAGAACACGATATTCTCTTTGTGAATCAAAATGGCAGACCTATCTCCGCTAGAAGTATCCAACTCATCTGTGAAAAAGCAGGGGAAGACGCAAACCTTCCAATCCATATCCATCCCCATATGATACGTCATAGTTTTGCGACACATATGTTGGACAATGGTGCAGATTTACGTATCGTACAAGAATTACTGGGTCATGAAAAATCTTGGTACGACACAAATCTATACTCACGTAACACAAGATCGACTTCGCAAAGTCGTGGATGAAGCACATCCACACTCTAAGAGTGCAAAGTAAGAAAGAGGTAAAATATGATTACAGACTCATTTGATACGAGCGATGTATTTATTTCGCCAGAAAAAAATTATATCCACGAAGTTCAGTAACGTTAGATGTTTATATTGGTATCTTCTCACACAAGGTAATGAATGAATTAATCGCTTCCGGAGATTTAACAGAACTACCTATGGAAAAAATGCCAGGATCTGCCAGTGGGAAACATGCGGTTTACCGTTATAAAGATACAACTATTGGTATCTATCAAAATGAAGTAGGTGCAGTCGGTGCTAGTGGACTCATTGAAGAAATTTCAGTTATCTTTGGTGTAAAGAAGTTTATTATTTTTGGCTCATGTGGTGCACTGGTACAAATTCCAGAAGGTGATTGCATTATTCCAACGTCTGCATATCGTGATGAAGGTGTCAGTTATCACTACGCTCCAGCAAGTGATTATATTCGTGTGAAGAATGCAAATGTAATTGCCAAACTGTTCGATAAACTAGGTGTTGAGTATATCTTTGGTAAAACATGGACAACAGATTGTTTCTATCGTGAGACAGTAAATCAGAAAAAAATAAACGTGTTGATGAAGGTTGTATCTGTGTAGAAATGGAATGTTCAGCCTTGCGGGCAGTAACAGATTTTTAGAGGATATGAGTTATATCAATTCTCTATACTGCAGATGATTTAAGTAAGTTAGAGTGGGCTCCACGTATCCTTGGGGATAACGAAAGTAATACAAGATTCGTGTATTTCGATATTGCAGTGAAACTAGCGAAGAGTTTGATGTAAGAATAATTTGTGATTTGATAGAGATGACTATTAGAGTGCTGATACTAGTATTTAGGTATAGTCATCTTTTTGCAATAAATTTATATTTCCGTAGAATTCTTAAGAACTTCAAATAGCCTTTTAAAAAATATATGGGTATTAATGAAAATATTTTCAAATCTTAAGTAAATAATTTAATATTTTCAAAAATTAATATTGGTAATTATATATATACATATAAGATTAAGTACTAAAATATTTTATAAAGAAGGATTGATTGATATAACCAATTTTGATTATTGATCGAAGGGGAACATTTTTATGAAATTGAAAAATGTAATTCGGCTAATTAAGGATAATGGTAGATATGTTGGTGTAATTACAATTCTTGTTATTATTCAAGCTTTTATTAGCATTCGTATTACCAATTACAGTCTCGAAGGTTATTGATGGTGATTTAGAAATCAAAAAAATACCTAATTATTTTTGTGATTATCGTTGTTACACTGCTAATTAATCTACTAATCATTCAAATTACGAAAAAGTGCGATTATAAAATATAAGCAGAATATCAACATGGAAATTTTTCAATGAATTAACAATGGTAGTATGCCAAAAATACAATGAAAAGGGTGCGGCTTACTATATTGAGAGAATTGGTACGGCAGTATATAACTTTGCGGATTTTTGTTCTTACGACAATTCCAAGTTATATTAAAAACAATCTTAACGATTATTCTGTGCTTGGTATTGATTGGTAAAGATAGTTTGCTATTAATTGGAATACTGGGATTGTTGCTGGTAATTCAGTATAACGGATACAAAGTTCTAAATATTCAGCTATCTAAGAAAAGTAAGATACTTCAAGATGTGTGTGCTTCACGCTTTGCGGATAATATTTCTATTTTTAATAACGTTGAATTTATTAAACAATTTGGTAGTTCGAGCAAAAATACAAAGCATCCTAAATCAAAATGTACATGATATTCATCGTGTAACAACAGATATCAATACATATGCAGGAAATTTCTATTATGTCCTAAATAGTATCATCACAAATCTTCAGTATGTCATGTACTTGGTATTAGCAATCTTACTTGCAAATAATAGTATAGATATGTCAATGTTTCTGTTTGATATTATGATTATTGTTATTTGTTTTGAGGCATTTAATGATTTGATGTCATTAAATGTAAATATGAAAAGATGTGAATGCTTCTTTTGAATTCTTGACAAATGATATTGAAAAATAATTTAGAGAGAATGGGTGGAGATGAAATTGATCATATTGGAAATATTGAATTCAAAGGAACGACAATTCAATACAAAAAAAGAATATCTTAATCCAAAAATATAAATATGACATTTAACCAAGGAGATATTGTATTTATTTCTGGAGAAACTGGAACTGGAAAAATCAAGTTTTGTAAAAATCATTAATGGGTTTTTGTGGATGCGGACAATATTTTCTTCAATGGTATTGAACAAAAAGAAAAATCCTCTTATCTTCACTGCGAAAGAGAGTGGCATATATATCACAAATGAATTCAATATTTAATGGAACAGTAAAAAGATAATATTGAATTAAATGGTAATGCAAATCAAGAATACGAAAAATGTCGTTTTTTTGACAAATTTATCGGCAAAGAGAATCTTAAACTTACATCTGATGGAACAAATCTATCTGGTGGTGACAAGCAAAAAAATCGTATTAGGAAGATTAATTTCTAATTGTAAAGATATGGATGTTATCATCTTGGATGAAGTGACAAGTTCGATGGACGATGATACAGAGGCAAAAGGCTTTTGATGAAATCCTGCCATTACTTAAAAAAATAAGATAGTATTAATTATCTCACACAATAAAAAAATCTACAACGCTATACAAATAAAATAGCAAAGTTGAAAGATAAGACAATTATGATAGAGAATAATTGAGGTAATAAGCTGGGATGCTGTTTATGATAGAAAAATTGTATAAAACCCTATACTTCTATAGGGTTTTATGCTAATATCATGAATGGCATCTTTTGTACTTTTGTTATGCAAAAGGAAGATGTACTTCTCACACAGTGAATTCATTATCCCGTGCATATGGGTTCGCTAGGAACATGCCGTATGTTGATGGTGTTCGAAACTGTGGTGGAAAAACAACGGAAAGGTAGGTAAATAGAAAAATATGACTGTTGTTTCAATGAGGAAAAATGTTAGAGAACGGCGTACACTTTGGTCATCAGACACGCAAGTGGAACCCAAAGATGAAGCAGTTCATCTACACAGCTAAGAATGGTGTATATATCATCGACTTAGCAAAGACACAGGCTAAATTAGAAGTAGCCTATGATGCTTTAAAGAAGATTGCTGAAGATGGCGGAAAGATCTTATTCGTAGGAACTAAGAAGCAAGCTCAGGCAACAATTCTTGAAGAAGCATTAAGAAGTGGAAGCTTCTACATCAACCAGAGATGGTTAGGTGGAACAATGACTAACTTCCGCACAATCCAGAAGTCAATCAAGAAGTTATTAGAGATTGAAGAAATGGAAGCAAATGGACAGTTAGCAGTTTACACAAAGAAGGAACAAGCAGTTCTCTTACAGAAGAAGGAAAGACTTGAAAACTTCCTTGGCGGTATCAAGGGAATGAAGAAGTTGCCAGATGCAATCTTCGTTGTAGACCCATTAGAAGAGCACAACGCAGTAGCTGAAGCACGTAAGCTAAACATCCCTGTATTCGCTTTAATCGATACAAATGCTGATCCAGATTTAGTAGACTTCCCAATCCCTTCAAAATGACGATGCAGTACGTTCTATCAAGTTAATGGTAAGCGTAATTGCTGACGCTATCTTAGAAGCTAAGGGTGGTGTATTAGAAGTTGCTCACCAAGAAGATGAGACAGCTGAAGATATCACAATGAAGGATGTAATCATCAACGTTGAACAGCAGGCTGCTGAATATGAACGTAAGAGAAGACAGAAGTTCGAAGAGCGTCGTGCGCAGATGGCTCAACGTCGTGGAAACTACAATGGTGAACGCCGTGTATTCCGTAGAGACGCTAACGGAAACCGTCAGACAACACGTCCAGCTGCTGAAGCAGAAGCTACAACAGCACCAGCTACTGAGGAGGCTAAGTAAAAAAATGGCAATCACAGCTGCTCAAGTAAAAGAATTGCGTGAATTAACAGGCGCAGGAATGATGGACTGTAAGAAGGCTCTTACAGAATGTGATGGCGATACAAAGAAGGCTATTGACTGGCTTCGTGAAAAGGGTATTGCTAAGGCTGCTAAGAAGGAAGGCAGAATTGCTGCTGAAGGCTTAGCTAAGATCTTAATCGAAGGTAACAAGGCTGTTGTATTAGAGGTTAACTCTGAAACAGACTTCGTTGCTAAGAATGATCGTTTCTTAGCTTTATTAGATGAAGCTGCTAAGACAATCTTCAATAGTAACGTTAAGACAGTTGAAGAAGCTTTGGCTCTTCCTACAGCAGAAGGTACATTGAATGATTCATTCATTGTCGCAGTTGCTATTATCGGAGAAAAGATCACATTAAGAAGATTCGAAATCGTTGAAAAGAACGACGATGAATTATTCGGTTCTTATACACACCAGGGTGGACGTATTGTTGCTGTTACAGTTGTTAAGGGTACAGCAGATGCTCAGGTTGCTAAGAACATGGCAATGCGAGGTTGCTTCTATGAACCCAACATATGTATCACGTGATGAAATGCCACAGGAAGTTATAGCTCATGAACGTGAAGTTCAAGAAGGAATCATGGCAAATGATGAAAGCCTTGCAAACAAACCTGAAAAGGTTAAGGCTGGAATCATTGAAGGTCGTTTATCTAAGGCGTTACAGGATATGTGCTTAGTTGACCAGGGAATACTTCTTAGATTCTAACCTCAAGTGCGGTCAGTACTTAAAGGAAAAACAACGCTGAAGTTGTTAAGTTTGTTAAGTACATCGTAGGTGAAGGTATTGAAAAGAAGCAGGATGACTTTGCTGCTGAAGTAGCAGCAATGGCTAAGTAAGAAATTGCTCAATCAGAGAGAACAACGCACAAGTTGTTCTCTTTTTATATTCATATAAATTGAAAAATACAACTTTTATGTTGTTTTTAAGTGATAATTAACGATAGAATTTAGTTGTATACTTAATACAAAATGAGAAAAATAGAAGGTTGTAGTATTATGTAAAAAATGGTATCTAATACATAAACGTTTCCGTAATATTTGTTACATAAATCAACCTTTTATAAGAAAAATCTTAAGATGTGAGCGTTACAGTATACATAAAATATTTTACAAAGTAGAATATTGTAGATAAATATTGTGGTACTTTATGTAGCTTTGTTTCTTTATCTGAAATACGTGTGTTTATTAAGGATTATTCCTTGTAAATATCAATTTATGAATGGAAATTAAGGATGTCCACACTCATTTATGAAAAACAGGGGAGGCTATATCAAATGAATATGAAGAAATTTCAAAAGATATTTGTAATCTTGTGTGCTTTTATAATGTTATTGAGTGTTAACTATTCTGTTAATGCGATTGATACATCCACACCAGTTCTACTGCAACAGAAACAACTACAACATCTACTCCTGGTAGTACACCAGCAATAGCTACTCCGACACCAACACCTACGACAACACCAAGTACAGCGATTGATCCTAATGCGAAAGTTAGTTTTTTTCGTTAGAAGTACTTGGACTGGAAATGATAAACCATCTGTCATTATTCGTTTATTTGCGAATGGTGTAGAGAAAAATTAATAAAGTTCGTGACCCATACAATTATCAAGAAGTAAATGGCTACATTAGTAGCCAGTTAAATGCATGGCAGGTTGATTTTCAATGACTTACCTAAGTATGACTCTAATGGTAAGGAAATTGAATATACTGTAAAAACAAGATTTCTTTGAATCATATTTGTATGGCTGGAGCAATTTTTAAGTTTAAGACAGACCTAACAGGTGATGTGGAATCAGGATTTATCTTTGAAAACAAATCACTTATCGATATTGAAGTTGGAAAAATGTGGAATGAAATTCCGGTTTTCGCTATTCTCGGAACTCCTAGTCCAGCTAGTTTGAATCCAACAGAACGATTGGTAAATGCTTCAAGAGAGTATAGTGATAGTGAACTTGATACAATCTTAGCTGAATCAGATGCTTTGGATGCTGATGGTGATGTGCTTGCAGGAGCACAAAATACTTCAGGAGATCCCGTGATTAGAAGATATGTCTGCTGAAGAAAAGACGTGAAGAAAATCTAAAGAAGTCTATCGTAGCTGTTCCGAATGCTATTACAGTTAATCTTTTTAGCTGATGGCGTTGTTGTAGGAACAATGCAAATTACGAAGGAAGATGGATGGACTGGATATTTCCGTGATTACCTAAGATACGATGAAAAATGATGGTCATGAGATTGTTTATACAGTTGAGGAAGTTCCTGTTCCTGGCTATAAGACAGAATATATTAATAAACTAATTAGCGGTCGTGTAATCAATGCAATTGTAAACCGCTCTGTTATTGACATTAATGTTCAAAAAGAAGTGGGAAGGTAAGATTCAAGGACCTGTAAATGTAACTTTATGTCGTAAATTTAAGACTGTTGAATTTGACTGGAGTTTCTATAAGAATATAGTAATAGAACATGATGAAGAAGTCGCAACAGTTGAATTAAATGAAGCAAATAATTGGAAACATACCTTCGAAGATTTATATGAATTCTATACTGTAGAAGGTGAAGATCCTGTTATCTATGAGTATTACGTAAAAGAAGATCCAGTTGCTGGATATAATACTGTAATCACTGGTAACTCATAAGGATGGCTTTACGATTACAAATACAAATACTACTGATTTAATCGATATTCCAGTTGAAAAAGAAATGGGATGGAGATATTGCAGATAGTGCTAAGGTTACATTACTAGCAAATGGTGAAGAAGTTGAAACAGTTGAATTAAAATGAAGCGAACAGTTGGAAGCACTTATTTACAGGTTTACAGAAATACAACAATGATGGTTCAGAAGTTGCATATACTGTAAAAGAAGTAGGGTGAAACTGCTAATGTCATTGAGTTAGATGGCAAGAAGTTCAATGTAGTATATACAGGAAATACTACCGATGGCTTTTACAGTTACAAATAAAAAGCCAATCAATCCACCAACTCCTACACCTACACTCAACATCTCCAACAACACCAAAGACAAGTGATAATAGTCATGTGATGTCATACGCATTACTAACACTATTATCTACATTCTTTGTTGTGATTGTTGCTTCAAAGCGTATTAAATATTCAAATTAGCAAAATGAAAACTCTTTACGAATAGGTAAAGAGTTTTTTTACTACATTAACTTGTTTT
>BNJT01001096.1_pt1 | contig 86974 bp, 166 predicted proteins | sample 8540491 | NCBI WGS metagenome assembly BNJT01 (sample SAMD00202455, study PRJDB9452) | human saliva metagenome | host: Homo sapiens | reverse complement strand
TCGCGCGGTCCAGGGGCCGAGTTGTCGTCCAGGTCGTCGACCGCCCCGAACCGCCCCAGAAGGTCTCGGCGACGCCGGTGCGCGAACCTGCCTTCTCGTTCGCTTCGACTCGGGTGCCTCAACGGTGGCACGATTACGGGCTACACGGATTACGGACAAGTTCGACGGAAGACCTACGAGACTCGTGATCCGGCACGCAGATTACGGCCTGGCGATCGGAGAGATGCACTCGTTCACGGTCGTCGCTCACAACGAGGCTTACGACTCGACCCCGTCGGCGGCCTCCGCCGAGGTGCGGATCGACATGGCGCCCGAGCAGATGGCGGCACCCACGGTCGTGGGACGGATAGTGCCCTGGAAATCACGTGGGTGGAGCCGCACACAACGAAGCGATCGCGGATCCCTGTCGTACACGGTGTTCGTTGCGACGGGCGGATCTGGCCAGTCGACCCAGTACCCGGTGTCCGCTCCCAAGACCTACCTGCGGATCCCGGGTCTGCAGAACGGCACGACTACACGGTGCATGTCCAGGCGCAGAACAAAGCGGACACGCCGTCGCCGATGTCTTTGGGGACGACCATGCACCCGCACCGCGCGCCGGACCAGCTGACGTCCGTCGATGCGTACTCGGTCGACAGTGGTCTCAGCCTGTCCAAGGCGAAGGTGAAGGTCACGTGGAACGGCACGACCACGGTGGAGCTCGCTGGGGAGAGACGATAGTCCGGTCGGTGATTCAGAGATTCGAGTCTCGCTGATGCTCAATCGGTAGTGATTGATGAGCGTCGACACCGGCACGTCCGTACCGGTGACGGTGCAGCTGACGAACTCTGATGGAGATGCTTCTCTGGTTACCACCACGCACGTCGGCTGTGGCGACCGTGCCTCTGCCCGATCGATACCCCGACTCTGCAGGCAACGGCACGCCGGGGCAGCTGGTTGTCTCGAATCTGAGGCCCAGGGAGGGACACGGCTTGAGCGCATCGGAGCTGACGGTGCGCTACTCGTTGACCTCCGGCACATGCGCGGACGGAACGCCGATCCATGAGGGCGAGCGACTCGATGTGGGCGGCTGGCAGAAGCGTGAAGTCTTCTTCTGCCAGTCTGGCCGCGGCCTCGATAGAACGAAGTCACGTCGGATCCCAGTCCTGCCGTTGGTCAACCCACGGCCAAGCCCGATCCGGTCAGGTGCGGGTTTCGGATGTCGGTAGCACGTCTGCCGTCGTGCGCTGGGGATCCGATCGGTGCCAACCCCGCCTTGTCGGGTCTCAGGCGTACCTGAATAACAGGGAGCAACCCTGTCGGGGTTGGCGCCACGAGGCGACCTCCAGTGACCTGGCACAGGGCACGGAGTACTCGGCCACGGTCGCGGCGACCAACGACTGGGGAACGACACAGATGCAGGCGGACTCATCGTTCGTCACGAAGCTGGACGTGAACCTGACGTGGACGGAGGCCTGCCAAGGAGGCGAGAAGTACGCTTCCCGGGTGGATGCCACACCTTTAAGTTCAGCGCTCCGTGGGCTAACACGTCGCTTACTCACTAAAATGTACGATCCGTTCGGATCTGACAATTGGACCGAAGAGGTGACTATCGATCGTGCCGGTCCCATAGAGTCGCACATCGCGACGCGGGCGGATTCCGACGCGAAGTTCGCGCAGAACGTGCGCATTGACGGCGATTGTCGCCCGGTGAGGTGAGCGCGTGAAGAAACTACGTCGACTTGTGAGGGCATGCGTGGCGCGCCCTGAGCGCCCGCGACAGGCGCTGCCCGGCTACGAGGTCGTCGCCCGCTGGCTGGGCGCGCTGACCCCGGTGGGTGGGCAGTGATCGCGGCGACGCCTGCGGGCACCGTTGCTGCCCTCGCCTTCGGCTGGCTGGAGGGCTTCATCGTGGCCGTCATGGGTCTGGTGGCCCTCGTGGTCGCGGTCGCCTCGGTCGCGTCCCCGTCCCCGCTGTCCGTCACCCTGCGCATGAAGAACGACCGCATTGTCGCTCACCAGGGTGGCGGTGGGCCGCGTCCGCGTGGTCAACGAGTCCGGGCGCCGCTCAGCTCGACCCTCGTGGAGGTGACGATCGGACGAGGTAGCGGCGAGTTCCTCGTGCCCCGATCAGTGGAGACGGCACATGGAACGAGTCCTTCTCGGTCATGACGAAGCGCCGCGGCGTCATCAACGTGGGCCCCGCGCGCACCGTGCGCATGGACGGCTTGGGCCTGCTGCGCGCGTGCGTTCGTGGATGACCCGATCCTCGTGCACGTGCACCCGCCGACGGTGCGTTTTCTCCTTCGACGCGACGGGCATGCAGATGGACGTCGAGGGCGGCCAGCGAGTAGCTGACGAGCTCCGACGTGTCGTTCCACGCCTTGCGCGACTACGAGCCGGGCGACGACCGTCGCGCGGTACTGGCCGTCGACGGCGCGCTTTGGCCGCCTGATCGTGCGCCAGTTCGAGGAGACTCACCGTTCGCACCACATGGTGCTCTTGGATACGCGCGTGGATGCGTGGGATCGCCGTTCCTTCGAGACGGCCGTGTCGGTTGCTGCCTCGCTGGCGCTCGCTTTCACTTGGGCGAGGGCCCGCACGGTGTCGATGCACACCGCGGACGAGTGGATCCCCACAGGCTCGCCCATGGCGATGCTGGACGCGCTGTCCGAGATGGAAACCTCGACACGCTCGGAGTTCGCGGGCATCGTGCGCCGCTGCATTATGGAGCGCGGCGGGATCTCGGTGCTCTCGATCGTCGTCGGCGCCGGTGTGACGACGAGGAGGCAGCTCGCCTGGCGAATATTGCTCCCGTCGACATCGCCGTGTCGGTCATCCGCGTGGTCCCGGGCGGTGCGCGTCGCCGCCGTAAGATCACGCGTGGCGTCATTATCGACTGCCCTCCCTCGAAGATCTGCCGATGCTCGTGTCGCGGGGTGAACGCGTGAGTACTCCCGCTCGCAACGCCTCGCGTCCGGCTCCTTCGCCGCGTCGCTCCCGTCGCCCCGTCGCCCAGGAAACCACGATGGGCGGGTCGATCCACCGTGCCGCCATGCCCGCGTGGTCCCTGCTCGTCCTCGCGGTCCTCTTCTCCGGTCCGATCCTCATGTTCGAGTCCGTCTTCGGCGGCGGCCAGGGGTGCGATCACGGCGCTCGCGGGCGTCGCGGTCGGCCTCGTCGTCGCGTGGGTGGCAGCGAAGTGGCGCTGGGACCTGCTCTCGATCGTTGCGGCGGTCGTGGCCTCGCACTTCCTCTTCGGTGGCGCCGCCGCGCTGCGTGAGACGACCCGCTGGGGTGTGGTCCCCACGTCGCGACCATCCAGACGCTGGTCGTCGGTTCGGTCGAGGCCCTGAAGGACCTCCTGACGCTGACGCCGTCACTTACCCTACGTGGGGCCAGCGATGGTGCCGGATGGCCTGCCTCGTGTGTTCGGTCGCGGCGGGCGTCGTCACGGTGCGCTACGGGCAGCCCATGCGGGGGTCCGTGCCGCTGATCCTCGCACGTGATCGCGATCGTGTGGGGGCCAGCCACTCCCCGTCCTCCTCCTCGTCATCGCCCGGTGGGTGGGACTCATCGTGTGGTGGGCGTGGGCCTCGGCGATCGGACGCGCCCGGCTGGGTGCCGACATCGTCATTGGCATGGCTGCCTCGACGACCTCCGCGTCGACGACCATGGGCGGTTCTCGCGCCAGATCGTGCACGTGTGGTGGCGCGTGGGCATGGGTGCGCTCATGGTGGGCGTGATGGTCGCTGCGGCGATCCCGCGGCCTCCCTGGGTCCCACGGCCCGGAGCGCGTCGTCGGGCGCGACGTCGTCGAGCCGCCGGTGGACGCGCGCCAGTACCCCTCGCCGCCGTCCAGCTACCGCCACTACAACAAGGACCTCGAGGACGAATCCCTGATCCGCGTGTCCAACATGCCCAAGGAGGCGCGCGTGCGCCTGGGCGCGATGGACGTGTACGACGGGACGACCTTCGGCATGGGCGTCACGAACACGGCGGACGGCACCGCCGGATACCGCCGCGGGTCGACGATCCCGGGCCGCAGTGCGGACACGGCGGGCGTGCAGACCTCGGTGTCGACCTCGCAGCTGCTGGGACCGTGGTGCCCACGATCGGCGGTGTCGGTCCCTGCGTTTTGACCCCTCCGCCCCCAACGCGGCCGAGCAGCAGGGACGGCCTGAACTACGACCTGTGGGCGGATACCGCCCTGACGACGGGCCCGACCGGCCAGCTGAGCTACTCGCTGAGCACGACGATGCCGCGCGAACACGCGGATTCGGAGTTCGCCAGCGTGAACGCGGCGCGCTATGCCGGGGAGACACGAACGTCCCTGAAGGACGTGGGACTCCCCTGGCCGCGGATCACACGTCGACCGCGCGCTCGACCTGGAGAAGGCCCGCGCGATCGAGCAATTCCTGCACACGGACGGTTACTACTCCAACGAGGACACGATCAACTCCCGCCCCGGCTCCTCTCAGGACCGCATCGAGCGCATGATCAGCGCCGAGGCGCTGGTGGGCGACGACGAGCAGTACGCGACCCTCATGGCCCTCATGCTGCACTCGCAGGGCATCAACGCCCGCGTCGTCATGGGTGCCTACCGCGAGGGGCATCGTCGGGCAGCGTGGACCTGACGGGTTCGGACATGCACGCGTGGGTCGAGGTGGAGTTCCCCGGCGTCGGATGGGCGACGTTTGACCCGACTCCGCCGCGTGATCAGCAGCCCACGACCCAGGTCAACAAGCCCAAGTCCGTGCCCAAGCCGCAGGTCCTGCAGCCCCCGGAGCCGCCCGAGCAGCCGGTCGAGCTGCCGTCGACGACCCGCGACCAGGCGACGGACCCGCACGACCCGAACGGCGTGCACATCCCGTGGATGGCGATCGGCACGGTGTCGGTGTCGCTCCTCCCTGCTGCTGGGCCCGGTTCTGCTGGTGCCTGGCAAAGTCGCGCCGCCGCAAGAGCCGCCGCCGCGCGCAGGCCGCGGAGTCGGTGCGCGGCTCGTGGACGAGCTCGTGGACACCGCGATCGACTCGGGCCTCGTCGTCGAGCCGCACCTGACGCGCCAGGAGGTCGCGTGGGCGCTGGCCCTCGCAGTGGACGCCCAAGACGTCCGAGGACGACGAGGAGGGGACCGCCAAGGCCCGCAAGGCTCGCAAGCGCTCGGCTGCGGACACGCGCGTGCCCGGCTGGTCGCTCTTCTCGGGCACGGTTCCTCGGGCCGTCACCGTGGCACGCCGCGCTGACGTCGCGGACTTCGCTGCCGGTGGCGCCCGCCCCGAGGACGCGGAGCAGGCATGGAACGACGTGGATGAGCTGCGCCGCGAGTGGGCGGCCTCGGTGTCGCCGTTCGCGCGACTGCGTTACGCGCTGTCGCTGAAGTCGCTGCGCTGGCGCCGTCGCGCCCGCCGCCAGGCTGATGCCGCTCGCAAGGGCGGCCGCTCCCCGGCCAAGCGCATGGGCCGGAGGAAAGGGAAACGTTGATGGATAGCGACGCTCGCGTCGGAATGGTGCCGTCGCTGCGGGCTACGAGTGGATTCGTCCGCTCGGGTCCGGGTGGCTTCGCGGACGTGTTCCTGTGCCGTCAGGAACCGCCCAGCCGTGAGGTGGCCGTCAAGGTGGCGCGCAGGGATCGCGGGGACGGACGGTGAGGCCGGTATCGCCCGTGAGGCCGACGTGATGGTTTCGTGTCTGGGCACCGGCGGTGGCCCAGCTTTACGGTGCGGGGCGCACGCCGGATGGTCGCCCGTACCTGGTGATGGAGTACTGCCCGGTCGCGAACATCCTCGATCAGGTGCGCGCAAACCCGATGTCGACGGACCGCGCGCTGTCGATCGTGATCCGCATGTGCGGTGGTGCGGAGATGCTGCACCGCGCGGGCTACGTGCACCGCGACATTAAGCCGAGCAACATCATGATCAACGCCTTCGGGTCACCGGTGCTGACGGACTTCGGCGTGGCCGATCCGGTGGGCACGGACCCGCGCGGTGGCCGCGACGGCTTCTCGGTGATGTGGGCGCCGCCCGAGCAGATTGCGGGCACGGCACGCGCTCACCCCACGCAGGACGTGTGGGCCCTGGGAGCGACCCTGTGGACGCTTCTATGGGCCGATCGCCCTTCGAGGTGGTCGATGGGGATAACTCGGCTCAGACCGTCGCGCAGCGCGTCGCGCGAGGCCGCGTGTCGCGCATCGACCGTCCCGGGGTTCCCGAGGCCGTGACGGCCATCGTGCGCCGCGCGATGAGCCTGGATCCGGAGCAGCGCTTTGGGTCGGCGGCAGCGCTGGGGTACGCGCTGCAGACCATCGAGCGCGAGATGCACCGCCCGGTCACGGAGATGAAGCTGAGCGTGGTGGCCTCCTCGAGTGCGCCCTGCCTCGGCCCTGTCCTCCCCCGTCCTCGGCGGCCCTCGACGCGGAGCGCACGCGCAACCGCCGCGGGAGTTTCGCGAACGGTCCCCACGCCTCGTCGAACGAGGCGTGGGCCAGCAATTCGACGACGAACCGAACCGGGTTGGCTGAGGGCAGTCGAAGCGCCCCGCGTGGGTGGTGCCGGTCCTCGCGCTCGTGATGGTGTTGGCGACGGCGGGCCTGGTGGTCGCGATGCTCACCGGCGGAGGGCACAGTATCCACCTGGGCGGAGGCGGTGGCGGCGGTTCCACGCCGCCCCTCCTCGAGCGCAGGGGCAGTGAGCAACCCGATCAGGGCGATGCTGGCGCAGTCCCGCCCGAGGCCGTGACCGGATTGACGGCAACCCCGAACGGTAACGAGATCCGCTGGGGCTGGGAGGTGCCCGAGCAGGGCCAGTACCAGCCCGGAGCGCTGGAATTCAAGCACGTCCTCACCCGCCCGGGCGAGGCCGTTGTGGCCGAGACGATGCGCCGCAACAGCCTGACGACGACCGCGGTGAGCGGCGAGAACTGCCTGACCGTGAGCCCTCGTCGTGACCTCCACGGGCCGCGAGTCCGCCCCGATCACCCAGTGCGTGACGGTGCCCTAAGGCAGCGAAAAGGAGATGTGATGAGGCGCGACATTGCCCGCGCGGCACTGCGAGGCACGGGGTTGTCCTGGTGGGCGCGCTCGCGGTTGCGGCCCTCGTGGTTCCTGCTCCCCCGCTTCTGCGGATACCGCGATTACGGCGAACGAACAAACCTTCTACGGCTACTACCGCTTGGACGCGATCCACTCGTCAGGCTACACGGGCGATGGTGTGACGATCGCGCCTCGTTGACGGCCCCATCAACACGCAGATCCCGGAGCTGGCAGGTGCGCGCATCCAGTCCTACAGCCCCTGTGCCGTGGGCTCCCCAAGACAAGTCCTGGGACCATGGCACCGTTATTGCGCAGGTGATTTCCTCGCCCTCAGTTCGGTGTAGCCCCGGCGCGAATCTACGCGCCTACACATTGTCATTCGCCGGTGAGACGACGGCTCCGACTGCGCGCTCGGACAGTGGGGGCGAGGGTACTCCGACCTCGCGCTTCTCATCGAGGACGCGCTTAACGACGGCGTCGACGTGATCACGACGTCGTCGAGCTACCCCAGTGACTACGAGGGGCATGCGCTGGGCTCTGGCCCGCGCGATCGCGTCCAAGGTTCCGGTTGTCGCCCGTGTGGGGAACGACTCGACCAACAACTCGACGGATTGGCTGCCCGCCTGGGGTGGCGTCGTCGGCGTGGGCGCGATCGAGACCAACGGTCGTCCCTCCGACTACCAGAACTGGGGAAGGCCGCTGTCGACGGCGGCCCTCGCGCGCCCTCTCGCCCGCTCGGGCGTGTCTCAGGAGCGAGGCGAGTGGTGGGGACGTCCTTCGCGAGCCCCGTCGTGGCTTACCGCTGGCACTGTCCATGCAGCGCTGGCCGCACGCGACCGGCAACCAGATCATGCAGGGGCTGGCCCGCACAGGCGTGGGCGGCAACGGTGGTGAATGGAACCAATACACGGGGTATGGCGCGCTCGACATCTACGCGATGCTGACGACGAACCCGACGAATTTCCCGGATGAAAAATCCGTTTATGGACAAGGGAACGAACACGGTTCCCAGCCGACAGGACGTGCAGGACTACGTTGACGGAGTGGTGGATCCACGCGTCGTCATGAACGACAACTCGTACGAATATCTGGGGTACGACGAACGTCTTGCACTCAGCCGCGATCATGACTACCCGACGCACCTGGGGACAAGCCCGCGCTTCCACGCGAGCAATGCGAGCAACGCGAAGAAGAAGTAGCGCAGAGGTGAGCCCCCACGCGGCCCGTGGAGGCTACTTCCGGTGGTAGCGGGACTTGTTCTCAGGTGGATACTCAAGCCTTCGGTGAAGCCGAAGAGCACGTCCTCATCGGTGCCTCGGTAGATGTAGGGACTTGGGCATCTCATTCATGACGGTGTTGGGCCTGATGGTTCCGTCAGCGTAGTCTTGTACTTCCTCTGGGGTGGGGAGGAGCCGCCCTGTTTTTGTGCCAGGGGTTTTCGTCGGGTACTGCGACGGATCAGTGTTCACCAGCGCACCGCCGTCGATCGCACCATAGCCCGTGTACTTGTTCCATTCGTGGTTGGGGCTCAGGCCGTGTGGACCAGAGACTGGAGGATCTGGTTGGGGGTTGCGTCGGGCCACTTCTGGAGTGCGAGGGCGAGCATGCTTACGACTAGTGCGGTGGAGTTTGATGTGCCGTTTGTGGTGGCTGTTTTGCCTGTGTCAAAGTCGCGGACGGTGAGAGGGCCACCGACAGCTGATGTGGTGACTCCGTTTCCCCAGGAAGAATACGAGGCGAACTGTCCGTCGGTGGTGATGGCGGAGACGCCTACGACGCCAGACCACCAGCTCAGGTGCGTGTCGTTTTTCGTCCTTCCCGTTGTTACCAACGGAGGCGACAATGATGACGCCCTCGCTCATCGCGCGAGCGATCGCCATTTTGAGTGCGACGCCGTGGTCGGTTGAACCGTGGGAGATCGAGATGATTTGTGCGCCGTCATCGATGGCGTTGTTGATCAGTGCGGCGAAGCTATCGAGCTGCTCTGGACCATCATCGCAGGTGCCCGCTGAGTGGTCTCCGGTTGAGCGAACCTGGTAGGACAGGATTGTCGCGTCGGGGGTGACACCGTACTTCGGGAGGCCAGAATCGCTGCCATCTCGCTGCCGTGGTAGCGGTTTTCAATGGATGCTTCAATGGTGCACCGGCTCTTGTCGGTGATGTTGGCACCGGCCAGCTCTGGATCACTGAGTTCTACGGGGCCGTCGATGACAGCGATGGTCACGCCCTTGCCGGTGTATCCCTTCTCGCGTGCCTTGTCGAAGTGGTAGTAGGAGAAATAGTCCTGGGTGGTAACTCCGTCATCGGCGAGAACAGGAGCGGGCGCCACCATAAGCGCACCCACAGCCAATGCGAGTGCGGAGGCGCCGGTGGTCAGGGCGCGCGCGCGCGCCCCGCCCTCCCCACAAAACCGAAGGGAGAACGGGGCGCGGGCTGCGCGCAGGCTTGCGCGTCTGTCATGGTCACTTCCGGTGGTAGCGGGGGCTCGTTCCCAGGTGGAGCGGTGTCTCAGATCCTCCTGATACAGGACGACCTGATCGTCGGCGCCTCGGTACACGTAGGAATCCGGAAGCCCTGTAGTTTCTGTGGGATTAATGAGTCCGTCGGCGTAGTTGGCAACCTCGTCAGCCGTGGGCTCTGGAGCCTCCCGGCTTCTGGATGATCGGGTTCTCGTCCGGGTACTGCGAAGGATCGTCAATGACAAGTCCGCCGCCGTCAATTGCTCCATAGCCGGTGTACTGATTCCACTCGTGATTCGGGTTTAGACCAGAGTGGACGAGTGACTGGAGGATTTGGTTGGTGGTGGCGTTGGGCCACTTCTGGCGGGCGAGTGCGAGCATTCCCGAGACGAGCGCAGTCGAATTTGACGTACCTGAGGCGGTCGTGGGTGCTCCGGTGTTCGGATTGATGATGTTGACGGGGACCACCGAAAGCGGCGGTGACGACGCCGTTTCCCCAGGAGGAGTAGGGACGCGAAGGTGCCGTCGCTGTTGATGGCGGAGACGCCGACCACGCCGGACCAACGGATAAGCTGGGCATAGCTATTATCGGTTGCCGTGTTGCTTAAGCGGATGCGACGACGATGACGCCTTCGCTCATTGCGCGGGCGAGAGCCCACTGAAGTGTCGCTTGGTTTTCTGGGGTGCCCTGCGAGATGGAGATGATCTGTGCACCGTCATCGATGGCCTGGTTGATGAGGATACCCATGGTATCGAGACGTAGTCCGTTGGACGTGCACGTGCCTGCTGACACAGAATCAGCGGTGGCGGTCTGGTAGCTGTACAGCGTGGCATCGGGTGCAACACCCGTATAGGGGATACGAGCAAGGTCGCCATGGTGGTGCCGTGGTGTATACCAGCGGGAGAGTCTTCGATGGTGCAGCGGTCTTTGTCGGTGATGTTGGCGCCGGCCAGTTCGGGGGCATTGGTGTCGACGGGGGCCGTCGATGAGGGCGATGGTGACGCCCTTGCCTGTGTAACCCTCGCGAGCCGCGTCCAGGTGGTAGTACGAGAAGTACTCCTGGGTCGTAATGGGGTCCGCAGCGTGCGCGGGGTCGGGGCCAGGGTGAGGGCACCGACGGCCAGGGCGAGTGCGGAGGCGGCGGTGGTCAGGGCGCGCGCGCGCCCCGCCCTCCCACAAAACCGAAGGGAGAACGGGCGCGGGCTGCGCGCTTGGTCGCGCGTGTGTCATGGTCACTTCCGGTGGTAGCGGGGGCTCGTTCCCAGGTGGAGCGGTGTCTTCAGATCCGCCTGGTACAGGACGACCTGATCGTCGGCGCCTCGGTACACGTAGGAATCGGGAAGCCCTGTAGTTTCTGTGGGATTAATGAGTCCGTCGGCGTAGTTGGCAACCTCGTCAGCCGTGGGCTCGGAGCCTCCCGGCTTCTGGATGATCGGGTTTTCGTCTGGATACTGCGAGGGATCATCGTTCACGAGCGAGCCCAAGGCTGCCGCACCGTATCCGGTCTTCTCATTCCAGTCATGGTTGGGGTTCAGGCCCGAGCGTACGAGAGATTGGAGGATTTGGTTGGTGGTGGCGTTGGGCCACTTCTGGCGGGCGAGTGCGAGCATTCCCGAGACGAGCGCAGTCGAATTTGACGTACCTGAGGCGGTCGTGGGTGCTCCGGTGTTCGGATTGATGATGTTGACGGGACCACCGAAAGCGGCGGTGACGACGCCGTTTCCCCAGGAGGAGTAGGACGCGAAGGTGCCGTCGCTGTTGATGGCGGAGACGCCGACCACGCCGGACCAACGGATAAGCTGGGCATAGCTATTATCGGTTGCCGTGTTCTTAAGCGGATGCGACGACGATGACGCCTTCGCTCATTGCGCGGGCGAGAGCCCACTGAAGTGTCGCTTGGTTTTCTGGGGTGCCCTGCGAGATGGAGATGATTTGGGCGCCATCGTCGATGGCCTGGTTGATGAGGGATACCGCATGGTATCGAGACGTAGTCCGTTGGACGTGCACGTGCCTGCTGACACAGAATCAGCGGTGGCGGTCTGGTAGCTGTACAGCGTGGCATCGGGTGCAACACCCGTATAGGGGGATACGAGCAAGGTCGCCATGGTGGTGCCGTGGTGTATACCAGCGGGAGAGTCTTCGATGGTGCAGCGGCTCTTGTCGGTGATGTTGGCGCTACCAGCTCGAGGGCATTGGTGTCGACGGGGCCGTCGATAAGAGCGATGGTCACGCCCTTGCCTGTGTAACCCTCTCGCGAGCCGCGTCCAGGTGGTAGTACGAGAAATACTCCTGGGTGGTGATCGGGTCCGCAGCGTGCGCGGGGGCAGGAGCCAGGGTGAGGGGCACCGACGGCCAATGCGAGTGCGGAGGCGGCGGTCGTCAGGGCGCGCGCGCGCGCCCGCCCTCCCACAAAACCGAAGGGAGAACGGGGCGCGGCGTTGGAATGAGAACTCACCACTGGCGCGGGTCCCATCCGTCGTCGTTACGCTTCGCTATGCGTGATGTCCTTGTCGGTGCCGGAGGTCTGCGACAGAGGATTCACGTAGCCCGCGGGCAGCCCGTCTTCGTCGTCGTCGAACTTGAAGGCCGTGTACTGGCGCCTGCGGCCCTTCTTGTCGTCCTTGCCAGAACCTGCGCCCGCACCCGCGCTTAGCTCCCATGAAGCCGCCGTTCGCCGTTCCGCCCTTGCAGCAGCACCGGCCGCGCCAGCAGCACCGCCGCCGTTCGCGCCCGTGGTGCCCGTGACGCCGGAGGAACCGGCGGCACCGTTCGCGCCACCAGCGCCAGCCGCGCCCGCAGATCCTGCGGGGAGGCGTGTAGAGCCGAAGCCGGAACCCGAGTAGGAGCCGACCTTGAGCGCAGAGGCACCTGCGCCACCCAGACCGCTGGTCGAGCCGGTGACGCCGCGCATGCCCGCGGCACCCATGCGACCGGCACTGGACAGGCCACCGGCCGAACCGGACCCGCCGAGGCCGTTCGCACCCGCACCGGTTCCGCCGAAGCGGCCAAGGGCGCTGGAACCGGCGCCGCCGAAGCGGCCGAAGACGCTGGATCCACCGAGGGAACCGGTTCCGCCGATGCTGCCCGAGCCCATGCGGGCTGCGCCGCGCAGGCCGAGTGCGCCCGCACCGAGGACGCCCGCGCCGCCGAGACGGCCCGCCGTGGCGGAGTCGGAAGCTGCGCCTCCGTTGAGGCGCCACAGCGGGTGATGAGCGTCCGCTGAGCGGTGCCGGGGTGTGCCCATCGAGGACACCGTTACGGTACGCCGTGCCGTTCGCGGGGGTGTGGAGCAGGTCCGTTCCATGAGCTCCTGGGGGTCCGTGATCGGGTTTGTGCGTGACCCGGTCTCACCGTAGGCGGGCTCCTGGGTCGGGAGGGCGCCAGAGGCTACCGTCCGGTTACGCGCCGCGGCGGCATCGGCGTCGCTCCACCACGGCTGGGCGAAACCACCCGGGTAATTCGCGGAGGAAGGACTCCTGTCTGCGGCGCGTCCAAAGTCCTCGTCGGCACTTGGGGACGCCGTCCCTTGTTCTTCGCTGTAGCTGAAATTAGCTCCATGCTTGACCGCATCCTTCAGGTCCGCCTGCTGCCTCATGATCGCTGCGATGTGACTCGTCCGCTGGTTCACCATCGAGAGGACGCGCTGCGCGGCAGCCTCACGCTGGGCGTTGGCCTGCGCCTCGACCGCATCCACGTAGGCGGCACCGGTCGTGAAGCGCTTGCTCAACACAGGAATGCCGCCGCCGGGCGAGGACCGAGGAACCATGACGACGGGGGTTGTCGCGCATGGCCTCCGTGGCGGAGTCCAGAAGGGTCGGAGAGATCATTTCCGCTTCCTTCAGAGCCGCTGCCATTTGGGGAACGACCGGCCTCGTAACTCGTGTGTCCCGCCGTGTAGATCGACTGGACCATGCTGATGCGCTGAAGCGATTCAGCCACCCATCGGATCGCGCTGGCGGCTGCTTCTCCCTCAAAGCCCCTGTTTGTCGCGGTAGCTGTTCAGACGTTCGTTCGCTTCCTCGAAGCCGTTCAGCGTCTTCTTATGATCGGTATCCCAAGCGTCCAGCTCGCGGTTGGTTCGGGCAGCCTCCATGAAAATCTTGAGGCGCTCGTACATCGGTGATGAAACCATGATTAAAGTCCTTTCTACAGTCAGAAATCTGAATCAGACCGTAGGCTGAGCATTCTGAGTCGGAGCCTGGGAGGGTGTGTTACCTGAGGAAGCGCTCAGCACTCGACGCATGAGGGAACACCGCCGTTCATAAGCATCGTTTCCGGCCAGGGCTCCCATGAGGGAGCCAGCTGCCGTCGAAGTTTCGGGGAGCCCAGCTAGCAGCCCTTAGCGACCTTGTTGAGCGATGCCTTCAGAGCCACAGCAGCGTCGGACTTGGCGACGCGGTCAAGAGCCTGATTGATTTGCTCCATCTGTGCCTTGTTTTCGTATTCCGTCCCAGTAAAGCTCGCCATGACCGCGTTGATCTCGGCCTCGAACGTACTGATCAGGGCTGCTTCGTTTTTCAGGGCCTCAGCTACCGCGTTGAACAATTCACTCGAGCTGTCCTGTAAGGCCCTCGGACCAACCTCGTGTCCCCAAAACATCGTCTTCTGAGCGGCGCCCAACGAAGTGGCCCCTCAGCAGAACCGCTTCATGGCTTCAAAGCCTCTTCACAACCTCAGCGACTGCTTCTTCATGCTTTGCGCTGTTAGCGGAAACGGAATTTCCGGGCCATTTGTAGCTCCTAATTGTTGATGGAAGATAAGAGAGCGCTGCAACGCGCCCGGTTGCTTACTTGGCGACCTTGAAGCGGCGGACCAGCGGCTTGTCGGGCTGGTCAGGGCCCTCGATCTTCAGGGTCCACACGTAGGTCAGGTCGGCGCCGGAGCCCTCCACGTCCACGGTCCAGGAGGAGTAGTACTCGCAGTTCTGCTCCACGCACAGGTCGTAGGTGTCATTACCCAGACGCCAGAAATCAGTCGCCGACATCATCTGGTACACCGTGTCGTTCTTGTTGACCACGGTCTGGCCCTTGGGATCAAGCTTGAACTGTTGGGAAGCAATCAGGCTGGGCTCCACGCCCACCAGCTGCGCGCCAACCATGTTGTTCAGAGCGATGGCCTCTCTGTGATCTGCTTCTTCTGGTCGCCAGACGCGGACTGCATCTGCTGCACCAGCTGCTGCTTCTGCCCCTGGGGAATGTTGGGCAACTTGCTGATATCGGTCGACTTGGAGCCACCTCCACCAGAGGGGGAGCAGCCCGACAGTACGACGGCAGCGAGCAGCACGGACGAGGCGGCCGCACGTGCGCGACGGGACACGAGAGAGGACATATTTTTCTCCCTACTTTCAGACTCGGTCAATCATATGCGACGAACGGGCCGCCGTGTCAATAAACGGTCACATTGATGGGGGCGGGGTGTTCGCCAGCTGGGCGGCGACGACACCGAGGTCTCGGTGGATGACCTGCGCACGGCCCGGAACGGCTCGCTTGGGTTTGACGCCGTTGATGATCGCGCCTTCGCTGGGATTGCCGGACAGGAGGATGCCGGTGACCGCCAGGTCGTTCATCATCTGCAGGACCTTCTCGTAGGCCGCACGCGACGCGCCACCCATGCGTCGGGTGATGATCACGTGCAGACCGATGTCGGCCGCCTGCGGCAGCAGGTCGATGAGCTCCATGAGCGGGTTTCCCGATGTTGTCGCGACCAGATCGTAGTCATCGACCAGGATCCACACTTCGGGGCCCGCCCACCAGCTGCGGTCTCGGATCTGCTCGGGCGTCACGTCCGGAACCAGGCAGGGGGTGCGCAGGTGCGCAGCAAGATCGCGCATCTGCTTCAGTGGCCTCAGAGTGGTTCGTCAGGTATCCAACTTCGTATTCCTTCGACTGCCCCCAGAGGGAACGGCGCATATCGATAGTTAGGATCTTCGCCTCGCCCGGCGTGTACAGACGCGTGACCTCGGAAACGATCGAGCGCAGGGAATGTCGTCTTGCCCGTCTTGCCGTCGCCGAACAGGTACAGGTGCGACTCTGCGCGCGTGTTGAACAGGAGCGGACCAAGGCGAGATTCCTCCACGCCCAGGATCATGTCGCACCGCCGCGCGGCAGGATCTGCTGATCCGGCACATGCGCGATGATCTCGGGAGAGTGACACTTTGGGGAGCAGGCGCAGCTTCGGTCCTCGCCGTGAACCAGCGACTCGCGGATCTTCGCCACCGTGCGGGCCACACCCCTGAGACACGGTCGACGGATCCGGATCGTCGTCGGCGCGCGGCAGGCCGATCATCATCTCGTGGCCCACCATGTCGATGCCTCGACCCGGGCGGCTCCTTCGGAATACGGGCGGCGCCCTCACGGTTAACGATCGACTCTTCGCCTCGCCGTGCAGCTCCAGCGCGAACCGAAGATATCCTGCGCCTCCGAACGGATATCCATCCAACGGGCGGCTGAGACGATGAGGTGAACGCCCAGCGACAGGCCTCGGCTCATCATCGTCGTCACCGTGCGGTCCAGGCCGTCGAACTCACCGCGCAGCGCTCCCCAGCCATCAATGACCAGGAACACGTCGCCGTAGCCGTCGTCGTAGCGGCCTTCCAGGCGCCCGCGGCGGTAGGTGTCCATCGAGTCGATGCTGTGCGCGCGGAAGTAACGCTCGCGGTCGTCCATGATCGCCGTGATCTCGGCGAGCATACGCGTACGCACCTCCTCGGTGTCGCGCGTCGCAATGCCCGCCACGTGCGGTGCGCCCGCGAAGCCCTGCAAACGTGCCGCCGCCGAAGTCCATGACGTAGAACTGGACTTCCTGGGGCGTGTAGGGTCAGGGACAGGGCCCTGCACGATCGTACGTAGCGCCGTCGACTTACCTGTCTGCGGGCCGCCGACGAGGGCGAAGTTACCGCCCGCGCCCGACAGATCCAGGACGAGGGGTCTCGCGACGCTGCTCAAGCGGCAGGTCGACCGTGCCAATGGGCACGCGCAGGGAACCGGACTCACGCCACGCGTGGGACACGAAGCCGAGCTCCGGGTCCGGGCGCAGGTCGGGGCATGAGGGGTTGCGAAGGTATCCGGGACCTCCAGGGGCGGCAGCCACACCTGGTGCGCCGGGAGCCCTTGCCCTTCATCTTCTCCACGGCGATGTCCATCTCGGACATGTCCGCCCACACCTCGTCGCTTACCAGGACGACTTCCTGGTTCTGATCGACCTCTTCCTCCTCGCCCAGGTCGTCGCGCGTGATGACGGGAGCGACCGTGAACGGCAGGATCTCGATCGGCGCGGTCGGAGCGCTTACGGTCGAGGCCTCGGAAATCGACGCGAGCGTACGCGCGACGGGGAGCGGCCACGTAGGACGCGCGGAAACGGACGAGGCCGTCGCCGCCCGCCTTCAGGAAGCCCGAACCGGGCAGCGGGGCAGCTTCGCGGCGTCGGGAATACCCAGGACCTCGCGGAGTCGTTCTCGGTGAAGGTCTTGAGGGCAATGCGGTACGACAGGTGCGACTCAGGCCGCGCGCCTTACCCAGGTCCATCTTCTGCGAGGCCAGAAGCAGGTGTACTGACAGGGATCGGCCCAGACGACCGATCACGATGAAGACCTCACCGAACTCCGGCTTGGCCATCAGCATTTCCGTGAACTCGTCCAGGACGATGAACAGGGCGGGCAGGGGCGGAACTCGTGCTGCCTGCGAGGCGGTCCGCCCTCGTAGTCGGAGACGTTCGCGTAGTTGCCTGCCTAGCGCAGGACCTCCTGGCGGCGCACCATTTCGCCCTGCAGGGCGTCCTGCATACGGTCGACGAGGGAGAGCTCCGACTCCAGGTTAGAGATCATGGCCGACACGTGCGGCAGGTCCGACATGCCGGCGAAGGTCGCGCCACCCTTGAAGTCGACGAGAACCAGGTTCAGCTGCTCCGGAGAGTGGGTGAGCGCCAGGGCCAGCACGGTACGCAACACCTCGGACTTACCCGAACCGGTCGCACCGATCAGCAGGCCGTGCGGACCCATACCCTGCTGGGCGGATTCCTTAATGTCCAGGACCACGGGGCGGCCCTCGGGCGTGACGCCGAAGGGCGCGGCGAGGCGTTCGCGGCCCTCGCGGCGACGCCACTGCTTCTCCGGGTCGAAGTCGCGGATGTCGCCGATGCCGACGAGTTCCATGAGGTCCATCTGACGGGACTCGTCAGAGCGGCCCACCGGGGTGTCCGCCTCTTCCAGGTTTTGCTGGTTGGCGAACGGCGTCATGCGGCGGGCCACGGCCTCGGCCTGAACGGCGCTCAGGGCGATCTGCAAAAGCCTGCTCGGGCATCGAATCCATGGTGACCACGTCGACCACGTCCGCGCCCTTGTGATCAGGGTTGGGGTGGATGACGAGGCGCAGCGCGGTGTGCGACTTCATGGGCGTCCACTCGCGGGCGCGGGACATGATCGTCACGCCGCGCACGCCCACCGCCGAGCCGAAGGGGAGTTGGGCGGGAACTCGGCGCCGTCGCACACGAGGAGGAGGTGAGGGCCATTCGGGCATGTCGTCGCCCGGGCGGTACGCGCCGCGCATCGCGATGTCGGGGCCGATCATTTCGGCGAGCTCGCGCGGGTCCGTCGAGATCATGCGGCCAGGGCCCACGGCGTCGCGCACGATGGAGGAGCGGGCCTGCGGCATCCACTTGACCCACTCCCAGTCGCCCAGTCGATCGGCTGAACACAGAACCGCGATCTTGAGCTTCGAAGGGTCGATGAAGCACGCCAGGTGCATCATGATGGCGCGCATTTCGTCGTAGGCGGTCTCGCCGTCGCCGACGACCTCGATGTGGGCTGAAGTCGCCCAGGTAGAGGGAACTTACCGACGTTGTCCGTGGTCGTGGACGCCGATGAACCGGTCCATGGCGGACAGGCACACGACGTCCATCTCCGTCATCGGGTCGATCGGGGGACGCTCGAAAATGAGGCCGAGGGGCTGGGTGCCCGAGCCGTAACGGAACGTCAGCAGGTCGTGCGTATTGCCCTACGCGACCAGAGGCGCGAAACCGTTGGCGGCCAGGGTCACGAGAGCGTCGGGGGAGGGTAGACCCAGTTGCAGAAGGCGCGCTGCTTCTTCGCGACCTTGCGCACCGACTCGCGTGTCTCCGCCAGATAGGGAGAGGTATTCGCGGCGCTGCGTCTTCACGCGCGTGCGGTACTGGGAGAACTGGCGGTCATGTTGAGCCGACCATGCCCAGCATGGCGACCAGCATGCCGCCGCCCATCAGCATCGCGCGCGGGTTGCTGTCGTTCTGCATGGCCATGAAGACCATGACGCCCGTCGAACCGAGCATCGGGACGACCATCATCAGGACGTTACCGATCGATGCGGGCTCGGCCTTCTCCGGCGGCATCTGGATCGCCAGGGTGCCGGAGGGCTGCTCCGGAAACCGCGACAGTCCGCCGTTTCTTGCGTGTAACCATCAGGGTCTCCCTCGCGCTGTGCGCGTACGTGTTCGATGCGACTGCACCCAGTGTAGCTGAGTGGACTTCAAGTTTTAACTGGCGGTTGGCCTCAGTGCATTGCACTGGGCACTGTTGTTTCCTCGACGATCGGAGGTTTCATGAGCGCCACCATGGTGTCCGTGACCGTTATCGACTCCGATGGTGCCTCTGATTTCGCTGCTCCTGAAGGGACCACGGTCGCCGGATTGTGCGCGATGCTGGCTATCGACTTGAGCCTCCCTTCGGTCCGTGTTTCCTACGCTGATGGGCGTCCCCTTGACGGCGCCGATGTCCTGGGGCGAGACCCTGCCTGCTTACTCGACGATCGCTGTGTCCAGCCGCGTCCTGTCCGCTCAGCAGCTCAACGAGGCCTCGGAGCGCCAGGAGAATCAGTGGCTCTCTCCCGTCCTCGCCCTCCTCGGCTACTGCTTCATCGTGATTGGTGCCGTCAGTCCCTGTGCCTCCTGCCGATGGTCGCGGACGCTGCCCTCGTCGGGTTTGCTCACCCCGAGGATGGCCCCAAGTGGGCCGTCGCGGCCGCTCAGATCCCGATGTGGGCGCGAGGATGTGCGCGCCGTGTGCTGTGGCGCCTCCATCGTCCCGCTGTTCGCCTCGCGAGCGGTCCGTTCGAGGCCCGTCCTCCTTCTCTGATGCCCGCGATGGCCGGGTCAGCGCGATCGGCTTCGTGGCGATGGCTTAGCATTCATGCCCTGTCGGCCGCCCCCTGTGATCGGCGTGGGTGGCCCTCGTGGTCTCGCTAGCGGGTCGTGTCGCTGACGACGACCCCCACCGCGCTCAGTGCCCTCTTCGCGTGGATCGGCGCCACGGCCCTCGTCACGATCGGCGCCTACCCGATGTTGAGCCTCATCGACATCGTTCCGCTGGCTCTCCTCCTCGGGGTGTTCATGTTCCTGATGGCGCCCTGCTTTCGAGCTGCGCGTGCCCGACAGTCAGCTCGTTGACTCCGCGTCAGTGCAGACGCTCGCGTCGCGTATTCGTCAGCCTCCCGCGCAAAAGCCCAGCACGGTGACCGGCGGCCGTATGGCTGACGCCCCTCGGGCACACCGATGCCCGGTACACGCTGCTGATGGCAGCCTCGACGCTGTTCGTCCTCGTCGGCGGTATTCCCCTGGCGTACTCGGTGACTCCCGCGATCACACTGGGCCGAGGCCTCGGCGGCTTCATCTTCGTCATCATGTCCATCCTGATCCTGTTGACGGCCCCGCGAGGGGGCGCACCCGCACCGGGCAGATCATGCCCTCGCATCGCGGCAGCGGGTGTTGGATGTGCGTTCCTGTTTGGTTCCTGGTCGCAGTCCTTGGTGGTGGGGGAACTGGTCGCAGTCCTGGTGGTGGGGGAAAACGTACCCGCTGTTCCCCTGCTCCCGGTGTCCATTGTGCTGATCATCGCGATCGCGATGGCCCTGTGGATGACGCTGCATGTTCCCAAGGGGCCACGCAGCCCTTTTGGGGACGATCCTCGACTTCGTGCAGACCTTCTGCATCTTTACACTCCTCCCGCGGCGGTCATCCTCGGGTCTCTTCTGAGTTTGCTTTGAGGGCGTCCTGTAATGCCTGATACGACGAAGACTCCTTTTCGCCCACGCACCCGCATCGCGGCTCGTCGGCGCGTATCTCATCGACCTGCTGGTCCTCGGGCCCTCGTCGGTGTCGCTGGGACGTGCACTTCACCACGTGGACGATCGGGATGATTACCGCCGAGGCCGTGGTTGCCTCCGCGCTCATGCTCGGCGCGTCGGGTCGGACCCCGGGCATGGCCCTCATGCGCGTGTCTCGATCCGCGACGAGGAGGACGCGCAGACTCCTTCGCTCGGTGCTGCCCTGGGCTACACGGCGCTCGCTGTGCTCCTCCAGGTGACCGTTGCGGGCCTGCTCGCCTCGTATGCGATGGTCCGTGACGGGCGTACGTGGCTGAGCGGCCCCACCCATACTCGCTTCGTCGACTTGCAAGCACGCAGCGCTTGCCGCTGGCCCGGGCGAGGTCGAGCGCTCGGAGCGTTCGAGCCGGGCTCCCAGCGGTTTCGATAGCGTGCGCGAGGGAGCCGATCAGTGGAGTGCGCCAGCTACGCCGTTGACGCCCGCGCCTTCCCCGGCGCCGGACTATTCCCGCGCCCGTTCAGCGCGCGAACGGCCCCTTCGGGGAGAGCTACGCGCTCCCGCAACCCCGGCGGTCTCCCCGCTGCCTGCAGCGCCGGTTATGCCGGAGGCGCCCAGCACGCCAGCGGTTCCCAGCGCGCCCGCCCGTCGATGCTTAGCCGCCCCGTCGATGCTTAGCCGCCCCGTCGATGCTTAGCCGCTCCGTCAATGCTTAGCCGCTCCGTCAATGCTACCGCCCCGTCGATGCTACGCCGCTCCCGCGCAGGTCCCCGCCCCGCCCAGCTGGGGAACGCCCTCTCAGCAGGGTGCCCCCTCAGCCTGCCCAGGCCTCGTACGGCGCAGGAGCACAGTTCGCGGCCCCCGCATCCGGAGTGCCCGGCCCTCCGCCGAGCCGCCGCGACGTGCAGGCAGCGCAGCGCTCCGGCGCGTCCCAGTGGGTGGCGCCAGCCAGTCGCAGTGGGGTGCGCCCGCGACTCCGCCGCGCATGCAGCTCCTGTGGCTCATCTTCGACTCTGGGCAGCGCGAACTCATCGACATGCCGGTGACGCTTGGGCGCGCACCCGCAGCCGTCGAAGGATCGCGTGCGGTCGTTGTTCCCGACGCCACGATGTCGCTCTCGCGCACGCACATGCGCGTGGGGCCCACGGCCTCCGGCGCCTGGATCGAAGACTCCTTCTCCGCCAACGGCACGCAGATTCGCACGCCCGATGGTCGCGTCATGGAGCTGACGGGCGGACAGGCGGTTGAGGTGCCCGCCGGTACCGAGGTCATCATGGGTGACCGGAGGGCCACGATCGTCTCACGCCGACGCCGATTCGGTGCACTGAGCGCCTCGCTGGCCCGAGCCTCTGATTAGTCACCGCCGCCGTCCCGACAGAGGACGGCGGCGGTTTTATCAGTGCTCAATCCCGCCCCGATTTAACCGAATGGGAAAATCTGGCGGGTGAAGGCGTGCAAAACGCAGCTGGCTGGTCGCGGGCGCGGGAATTGGGTGCTCGAGGGGCCAACGGGCATTCTCCGGTCTGGAATCGTGCGTTTGGGGGCAGAGATGGGCCCTGCGGGTACGAAAGAGGGCCGCCCCGATGGGACGACCCTCTTTCGTAGCGCTAGGCGCTGATGCTCTCAGAAGCGGGCAGCGTTGGACTGGTCCGTCGTCTGGTAGTTGGAGCGAGCGGAATCGACGGCGCTGGAGGTGCGACGCAGCACGTCCTTCAGACCCTCGAGGCCCTCGTTCCAACGGCGCTGAGCAACGTCGTAGGCTTCCTGCGTCTGGCCTTCCCACGACGAGCGCAGCTGGTTCAGCGTCTGCTCGAGATCGTCGAGGCAGTTCTGCAGGTTAGCGGCACCGGTGTTGATGTCAGCGGCAGCGGCGTCAAGAGCGCCGTAATTTACCTGGAAAATCCATGTCAGTCTCCTAATCTAATCTCTCACAGGCCGCCGAGCAGCTGAGCGAACGAGTTCTCGGTCTCGGACCTCGTTGGCTTCCATCGACGAATCGGTGGCGCGCAGGTTGTCAGCGAGATCCTGAAGAGCCTGGTTAACCTTTGCAGCGTTCTCCTGCCACTGGGTCATCAGCGAAGAGAACTGCACCGACGCAGCACCCTGCCAGGAGCTGCCGATGGTCGACAGGTCGCCCTCGAGACGCTTGAGGTGGCTGTCGATGTCGGCCTTGGTGGACTCAACCGCCGCGAAACCCTGCTTTAGGGCGCCTTCTGCGGCCCTCTGGTCTGCCATGTGAACCTCCATTTGTATGAGTGGACTCTCTCGCCGGAATGCGTGAGAGCATGGGGACACATGAATACTAACCATGTTTTCTCATCATTTTTCGATGTTACGGAAAAAAATCATGACAAAACCTGACCGAGAATCTAGACTTACAGGGGTTGTGTCGTGTAGTCAAAAACCCCATCACGCGGCATTCGGGAGGATCCAATGGCATCGAAAAACATCTCGAGGAGTGGCGCTGATTCCGCTCACGATTACGTACGGCATTGACCGTAGTGACGTGACGCTTCCGCAGTCGATTCCCCTGGTGGAGCTGCTCCCCGGAATGGTTGAAACGGTGGGAGCTTTCGCTGATCAGCCAACGAATGATGGCTTCGCGGTGCGCACGGCCTCGGGCCGTCTTCTCGATCAATCAAGTCTCTGTCCGCGCAGGGAGTGCGCTGGCGCGGCGCTTACCCTCGAGCCACTGGGCGAGGGTGCTGCCGATATGGTCTATGACGACCTCACGGAAGCGGTCGGTCAAGTTGTCGAAAGAGTGTCCAATCCGTGGACGCGTGAGGATGCTCGCACTCTTGCTGCGCTGTCCGCAGCGGGCCTCGTCTTCGTCGCCGCCCTCCTCCTGGCGACCACGCCTCCGGACGCTCTCACCGCCCTGGATTCCTCCGCCGTCACGAGGTACAACTTCATCGCTGGCGCGATCGGTATCGTCGCGGCGCTGCTCGTGACTGCGACGACTGTCGTCATGAGCCGCAAGTACCCGGAGGCCAGCAGCGTCGCGCTGGCACACAGCGTCCCTTCCTGACGGCCGCGGCAGCTCTGCGCCTGGAGCCAGAGTCACTGGGACACTGCGGGCTGGGGGTGGACCGGCCTCGGCCTCCTGATTGGTTCCCTCGCTGTTCTCCGGGCTGCCCAAGCGCTATCGAATCTCCATCGCGGCACCTCTCGTTGTCGGAACCGTCCTGGCGGCCACGAGCCTCCTGGGTTAGCCTCGGTCAGCTCTCCTCAGGCGGGTATCTCCTCCATCCTCTTCGCCCTGGTGATTGTGCTTCTTCAGGTCGCACCCTGGATCGCGCTGGCCCATATTCCCGTGCGCATCCTGGACGCAGACACGACTGAGCAGATTCCGGCGAAGGGCATCACCGACCAGGTCAGCACCTCCTTCGTGTTCGTCGTTGCCCTGCGCGCTGGCGGGGCACTCGCCGCGCTCTTCCTGGCCATCTCTCTGATGACGGCACCCGTAACACGATCGGTCACCCCTGCCGCTGACCCTCATCATGCTCGGATCGGTGTCACTCGTTCTCCAGACGCGTTCGATCCGCGCTCGCGTCGAGGTCCTCCTCGGCGCCCTCACTGGCCCTCATCATCATCCTCGTGTCCGCCGTGCTCGGCGCCTACGCCGACCCGATGATGATGCCATGGCTGACGCTGTCGGCGATCGCGACCGCCCTCGTCCTCGTCGTCACCAACGTCGTTGGGCCTCGCGCTCGCCCCCACCTGACCCGCCTCGCCGATACGATCTCGGTGCTGTCGCTCTTTGTCCTGCTTCCTCTGGCCGTCTACCTGTGGAGCTGAGTCATGCCGTCGAGTAAAGACATTCTCGAAGCCCAGCGCTTCAATCGAAACCGCCTGATCACGGCTTTCACGTCGGGCACGCCCTGACGGGCGCGAGGTCGACACCCTCGCCCGTGCGCCCCCTCATCTTCGGGCCTCGTGGTCGCCATCGTCATCAGCGTGGTGGGAATCGGCATGCGCGTTTTTGCACCGAACCCGAAACTCGGGGAGGCGCAGTACGAGCTGATCGACGTCAAGGGGACCGGTGCCCGCTATTTCTGGGCAAACGGCGTCCTCCATCCCATCGCGAACGTGACCACCGCTAGGCTCCTCAGCCCCGAATCGAAGCTGCCGACCAGACAGGCTTCCGCGGCGTCCCTGGAGAATATTCCGCGCGGTGCCCAGATCGGCCCTGCCCGACGTCCCCGATGATGTTCCTGATGCGAAGCTGCTGAGCAAGCAGTGGCTCTCCTGCGACATGGAGTCCGGCTACCACACGTGGATCGCCAGGGCACTGCCTGCGGACAATTTCCCCGTCAAGCAGGCGACATCCGCGCTCGTGCAGGGCGACCGGCAGTGGAGACAAGTACTTCGTTGATCGTGAAAAAGGCAAGAAGTACTACATCGACTCCAGCGTGAGCCGCCTGGGTGACTGGGCGCTGTCCTTCCAGAACCTGGCCAGCTATCCGATCACCGTTGAGCCCGAGTGGCTCGACCTCTTCCCATCGGGCACGCCTCTGCGCCCCTGGAGCTATAACGACATCGAGAACGCGGGGCAGCCTGCCACGAACCTGCCCGGTGACCTGAAGAACGAGGGCATCACCATCGGAATGGTCCTTGATCAGGTCGATTCCGCCGGTCAGGTCAAAAACTCCTACCTGGTGATCGACGACTCGAATCTGGTGGTCTTCAACTCGACGGCGGCGCGCCTGTACCAGGATGCCCCGCCCTCGAAAAAGTTCCCCACCGAGATGTTCAAGTACGTAGAGCCCGTCCAAGCTGTCTTCGTCGGTGACGATTGGCCCGACGTCGAGGACTTTGAGGCACCCGAGTGGTTCGACGAGAGCCGCGACGCGGCCAGCCGGACCGTCCTGTGCGCCAAGATGGACAACACCGATCGACTCAACCCGAAGTTTGACCTAGTCACCATGCCCGAGAAGCGCGCGATCGAAGCATCCTACGATGCGGAATCTCTCCAGTCTCCGAAGGGGCCGTCCACGACGCGCAACGTCACTGTCGCAGGCGGATCTGGCGCCCTCCTCGCCCTCACGTCGGGCGGTGGCGGCGAGGCAGCGTCCTACGTCTTCATCTCCGATATGGGCTTCCGTCACTCCCTCGGCGATGTTCCGTCCGTCTCCATGAAGGCCCTCGGTTGGAGCGCGTCAGATGCCGTGTCGGTCCCGCGTGCGTGGGGCGAACTCATCCCGCCGGGCTCCGAGATGTCGCCGAAGGCTGCAGCCGCCCTCAGTGGGGCTCAAGTGAGCCGCCGCATGCGTTCGCGGCCTCTGGGCCGAGGCCTCGTCGGGGCCTCGCTGATCGCTGGACCTCGCGCTCGTGCCTATCGCCGCCCCGGTCGTCTCGCCCCAGGACTCGGTGCGTTCGGCCCCGGCGTCGCTCACGCGGACCCGGTGCCGACCCCGAGCGTGCGTCCGACTCCGACGGCGACTCCCTCGTCGTCGGCGACGACGCCCGCGAGCGAGTCCGAGGGCGGCGAATGCTCGCAGAACTCGCCCTCCCACATCAAGCAAACGCCCGCCATCTTTGACGCCGTGGGAGTGCGCCGCGCCTGGGAGATCTCACGAGGCCGTGGTGTGACGGTCGCGATCGTCGACTCAGGCGTAGCTGCTGGCAACCAACACTTCCAGGGACCGGACGGCCCCGTGGTACTCCCCGGCATCGACTTGAGCGGTGAAAAACACCGACGGGCGCGTCGACGTCGGCGAACACGGCACCGCCATCGCTGGTGCGATCGCCGCGCAGGAGCTGCCCGGGACATGGATCGGGCCTCGTCGGCGTCGCCCCCGAGGCGAAGATCCTCCCGGTGCGCGTTGACACCGGGCTTCAGGACAATCGCCCGCACAAGGAAGGCGAAGAGACCTTCATGTCGAAGGTGGGCCGCGGTATTCAGTGGGCCGCCGACCAGGGCGCGCAGATCATCGTCGTCGCACAGTCTGCTCCCGAGGGGACCCGCAGCTGGAGGCAGCCATTAACGCCGTGCGCGGCCGGGCCCTCGTCGTGGCTTCGACCGGCAACGTGACCAGGGCCAGGAAGCGAATCAGGTCGTCCACCCGGCCGCCTACCTGGGCGTGCTGGGCGTGACTCGCCTCGAACGCCGACGGATCGGCTTCGGACCAGCAGGTACACGGCGCCCACGTCAAGCTCGCCGTGCCCGCAGGCGTCATTCTCACGACCTGGTTCGATCAGGCCGACCGCCTCGTCGGTGGATACGAGGGGGACCAGCCCCTGCCGTCCTCGTCCTACGCGACCGCGTACGCCGGCGGCTTTGCGGCCCTCGTCGCCTCGGCCTACCCCGACGAGGGGCCCGACATGTGGAAGTATCGCCTCGAAGTGACCGCTCTGCGCGGCACAGCCGATCAACGCACCGACGCCCTCGGCTGGGGGTCGTCGCGCCCTTCGATGCCCTCACCTTCACCGACATCGGCACCAGGTTCGGGCCCGAACACCCCAATGCAGCTGAGCACCCCGCTCCGGCTCGGCCCGCTGTTACCTCGGCGGACTTGACCTCGCGCGATAACAACCTGACGATTCGCGCCTATATCGTGTCCGCGATCGCCGTTCTCGGGGCCGCGCTGCTCGGAGGACTCGTGATCCTGTCGCACCTGCGCGGCAGGCCCGCCGTCGTCGAAGACTCGGAAGAGGACCCTGTCGTGACGACTCGGACAACGCGACGCTGGGGTAGGAGCGTAGGAGTTCTTGCCGGAACCCTCGCGCTCAACCTCGGAGTGAGCCTTGCCCCCGTTGCGCCAGCCCTACGCCGCAGACCCGCTGGTGACCGCTGACAAGCAGAACTACTACAAGTACTACAATCTCAAGTCCATCCACGATCAGGGAATCACGGGCAAGGGGCGTCACCATCGCAGTCCTGGATGGCGCCGTGAACACCAACATTCCCGAACTCAAGGGCGCGAATATTCAGGATCGGATGCCCTGCATCAAGGACTCGGCCCCCGAGAATATGGCACACGGCACCACGGTCGCGCAGATCCTGGTCTCGCCCGAGTTCGGTGTGGCGCCCGACGCGACGCTCTACACCCATACACTCCCCTTCACGGTGACGCGTCGAACTGCACTCTGTCCGGCTGGACGGGGGAAGCAGTAAAACGACACGCCCCTCCTCATCGAGCAGGCGATCAACGACGGCGCCGACATCATCACGATCTCCAGCAACTTTGACGACGATTCCATCGACCTTCGGTGGGCCATGGCCAGGGCGTTGGCCGAGGGTGTCATCGTCGTGGCCGCGATGGGCAACGAGACCACCGAGAACCCTGATGACGCGCTGGCTCGCTGGAGGGGAATCTGCGGCATCGGAGCGACGATGCCCAATGGCACTCTGACGGAGTACACGAACTGGGGCAACGGACTACTGACGACAGCCCTGGGGACAGTTCTGACGCGTGACGTGTCAACCGGTCGCGTCGAGGAAGCAGACGGAACGTCCTTCGCGACCCCGATTATCGCCGGCTTCTTGGCGCTCGGTCGGCAGCACTTCGACGAGGACGTCAGCCCAGAACAGATGCTGCAGCGCTGGCTGCAACGGGCAAAAGCGGCAGAGGGTGGAACAAGTACACCGGCTATGGTCCCGTCGACCCGATCGCGTTCCTGCGTTCAGACCCGTCGCAGTATGCGAACGAGAATCCGTGCGTCCCACAGGTCTACAACTCGCTGCCCTCATGGGACGACGTCGCCGCCTATATGGACGGCGTCGTCAATCCCATCCTGATCCGCAACGATGACGTCTATGTCTACCGCGGCGTGAACGAAGAGGGCTGCACTCAGCCGCGAACACGGCTACCTGACCCACATCGGGACCAGCCTGCGGTACCACGGTCAGTGACGGTCTCGGCTTGCCTGAGCGCCTGAGTGCCCGAACGAAAGGAACAGACACAATGATGCGATCGGTCGGTCGGTCCCGAGGCCTGCGCGCCTTCAGTGTTCTGGCCTCGGCCTGTGCCCTGGCCCTGACGGCCGTGCTCTCCGCCCTGTCGCCCCGCTGCCCCCGCAGAGGCGGTGGATCGCAAGGTGACAGCGGCGGATGAGGCGTACTACTCGCGCTACAACCTTGCGTCCTTGCATGCGCAGGGGAAGAGGGGGATGGAGTCATCATCGCGCTCATTGATGGTCGCGTCGATACGTCGATTCCTGAGCTGCAAGGGGCTGATATTGAAGACAAGACCCGTGTCAGGTCACGCCCGATGCGGAGTCGAATGATCATGCGACATTTATTGCTCAGCTTCTGGTCGCCCCAGATTTTGGAGTTGCTCCCGGTGCGACGCTCTACAGCCATGCCCAGGCGGGTTCGACGAGAGACGTGGGTGGAGACTGTGAGCTGGGAGGGCGTCGGTTCACTCTGGGGGATCAAGCTGGGCTCGTTCAGCAAGCTCTCAACGATGGCGCGGACATCATCTCCATCTCGACAACTTATTCGCCAAGGGACCATGAGTTATTGCGGTGGGCGGTCGCTCGTGCTGTCGTCGAGGGTGTGCCGATACTCGTTTCGATGGGGAACGAGGGTGTGCGTAATCCCGACGACAGCATTGCCACGTGGGGTGGAGTCGTTGGTGTTGGGGCACTTGAAACTGATGGGCGCTATGCGGACTACTCAAACTACGGTGACGGGGTCTCCATCGCCGCAGTGGGAGAATTCAATGCGCGGCAGAGCAGCACCAACAAACTCGTGACGGTAACAGGAACTTCATTTTCAACTCCATTGGTTGCTGGGGCGTTGGCCTTGGCGTGGTCCGACTTTGATGACGGAGTGACGGGGTATCAGATTTTGCAGGCGCTGGTTGCGACTGCGAGCGGGTCGGGTGGCAAATGGAACGATCGGACCGGTTATGGCGAGGTCGATCCGGTGGTCTGTTGGCGTCTGATCCCTCGAGGTATCCAGACGAGAACCCCTTCGAAGAGAAGCAGGTGATTCCGTCGTGACCCGGATGATATCGATGATTACTATGACGGACTCGTGAACCTGAGCTCAATTTACAACGACGACACGTATGTGTACCGGGGCCCTCGATGAGAAGGTGGTGAGTTCGGGCGCGTCCGGTTACCCGGCTCACCTGGGCACGAGCCCTCGCTACCACGCGCAGTGAATGATTCCCATGAGCGAGCAATCACTCGTAAATACCGAACGCATTGGTGACTTCCGGTCGCCACAGAGGCGGTCTTACCGTCTCGGTACATGAAGTGGTGCACGTACCAAGGAACCCAGTTAGATAACCGTATGGTAGAGACGATGGGGAGCACCCCCGAAGAAGTAAGGCAGACTATCCGGGCTCAGATGGAAGCCGCAGAAAAGCGTGCCCAGAACGCCCGCGAACTCGTCGAGATCCTCAAGACAGCGAAGACGCGTGGCGTCGACGCTCAGGGGTGACATCGAGGTTGAAATCGACTCGGACGGTCGCCTCGTGAAGCTGTCGATCGACGATGACGCACCCAGGGAAGCGCGCGCGAACTCGAGGACTCGATCATGGAGGCCTACGCCGACGCCGGTCGCAACATGCGTGACCACGTGCGCATGCAGACCACCCAGCGATTCGGCGAGGACGGCGGCTCGCTCGGCGGCTACCTCGAGACTATTTCCTCGAACCTTGGTTCCCTCGGAGCGGGGCAGCGATGAGCGCGGATCTTGGCGTCAATACAGACGTACCCGTGATCATGCGACCACGGTCAGTGACTGTGCGTCGACCCTCGACGAGAGCGTGGGCGTCGCCAATTCGACGCAGGGCCAGGTTAACGGCAACGCCTTCGGCCTGATCTGTTCCTTCTTCGTTCCCCCGGTCAACAAGCAGATCACGAACCTGACGAAGATGATTTCGGACTGCTCCGCTGCCGAGAAGCGTCTTTGTCAACCGCCTGCTCCAGTGGGCGCAGGGAGATGGACGATCTTGAGGAGAATCTCTGTCAGGAACTGGGCAAGATTCAGCATGGTATGGGCGATAAGCGAATACAAGGGGTCCGGCGGTAACGGCGGCGACGGCGGGAAACGGCGGCGACGGCGGAAACGGCGGCGACGGCGGTAAACGGCGGTGATACGGCGGCAACGGCGGTGCCGGTGGAGCTGGTGGCGCTGGTGGAGCTGGCGGCTACGGCGGTGGCGGCGGTGGCGGCGGCTACGGCGGTGGCGGCGGTGGCGGCGGCGGAGGCGGCACCGGTGGTGGTGGCGGCTTCGGCGGAGGTGGCGGCCTGGGTGGCCTCAGTGGACAGTCCACAATGCCCTCCTCTCAAGCAACCCCGGCCTCGGCGATGATTCCGCGAAGGACGGCAAGGACGGTAAGGACGGGCTGGACGGTAAGGAAGGCAAAAGACGGTAAGGAAGGCAAGGACGGTGAGTCCGGTAACTCCTTCGACAGCCTCCTCGGCGGCCACGACAAGCTCAACGCCGACGACGACGAACTGCGTCGCTTCCTCGAGAAGCAGCGACGACGAAAAAGCACCGATCTCGCAGAGTTCTACGAACGCCAGAAGGAAGACCAGAACGAGGCGCTCGCGCGCTACGCTGACGCGCACCCCGGTGAGGACATCTCCGAGGTGAAGAGCCCTCATCGAGTCCAACCAGCAAGAGCAGCAGGACGCGATGACGGACTTCCTGTCGCGCCAGCGCACCGAAGAAGAGACCCAGATCCGCCAGTACGTGAAGGACAACCCGCAGGCAACGTCCCGCGAGTTCGACGCCTTCATGTCGAAGCAGCGCAACGACCAGCAGGCCAGCTACCGCAGCTTCGTCGAGGAGCAGGAGAAGGCCCAGTCCTCCCGTATCGAAGAGTTCTCGAAGGCTCACCCCGATACGAAGACGGACGACGTGAGTTCGCTGTTCGAACGGCAGGATGACCGCGGCGATAAGGACATCGAAACGTTCCTGTATCGTCAGCGCCAGGATGAAGAACGCACGCTGCGTCGCTTCCCTGTTTGAAGGAGTTAAGAAGTGAGCGTCGAATCCCCCGAATTCACACGGAGTATCGACTACACCACCCCGACCGAGGGCCTGGGTATCGTTGACGAGCTGTACAACGTCGCCCAGGACCTGCGCGCGCTGAGGTGAACAACCTCGTCGATTCAGCGAAGGCAATCTACGAGGAAGCAGTCAGCCTCGCCGTTGACCCTATCGGCGGTCTCGTCGGTATGGCCGTCGAGTGGATCTTGCAGCACGTCGATCCCTCAAGACGTGGGTGAACCAGCTGACCGGCGACTCAGCTCAGGTCTACGGAATGAGCTCCAGCTGGGACTCCATCTCGAGCTCCCTCGCCTCCGTTGCTGAAGAGCTGCAGTCCACTGCGGAGGCCGCGATGTCTGGCATGCACGGCGAGGCAGTGCGCGTACCTGGAGCGCCAGGCCGTCGTCTACAGTGCGATCGACGGCGTCTCAGCCGCGTCCGGTGCCTTCGGCGAGGCACTCAGTAAGGTGGCGGACTCCGTCGACAGCATCCACGATGCCGTCGTGGGCGCCATCGGTGATGTCGTTGGCAGCTGTGTCTCCGCAGCGGCGGAGGTTGTCTTCACCTTAGGCCTTGCAGCTCCCGCCGCCGAAGCGCAGGTTGCCAGTAAGGTCGCCAAGTGGGTCGGCCTCATCGGTCCTGTCCTGGATGTCCTCATGGAAGCCGTTCAGGCCATCAGTGGCGATCTACGCCGTCATGACCTCCGTCGGCGAGAACCTGACCCGCGGCGTCGAGCACATCGGCGAGCAGTGCCAGGCCCCCGGCGGCGGCTGCTGCGGTGAGGGACACAGCAAGGGCGGCGAGCGTGGAGAATCGTACGTGCTCAAAGATGGACGCAAGGTCTACGTTGATGGTGACAACAACGGCACCATCGTGAACGGTGACGTCAATATCGAGGAAGACAACCACACGGAGATTAACCCCAGCATCGAGTTCAGCCCCGAAATCAATATCGAAAACGAGCACGAAGAAAAAGCACCACCATCACTACGGTCGCGATAGTGACGGCGACGACGACTCGTCGCACCGCCGCAAGCGCCCGCACGAGCAGCCTCACAACGGCAGTGACGACCACGGAACTCGCCCGCGCAAACAGCATGGCGGCAACCACGACAGCGGAAACGACGGGAATCACCATCGTCGGAAGGGCGGCAGCAGCCACGATGGCGGCTCTCACCATCGCCGTCGCCGTCACGGTCATCATCGCTGATTGGATGACCCAGTCCTCTGGTGACCGACGGTGCCCTGCGCGCCGCCGGCAACCAGAGGCCCGGGGCGCGCTCTGCCTCGCCGCTTGAGCGTGACCGACCCCGGCCTCGTCCTCACGTGACGATAGGAGGGCCCCGCACAGATCGCTGTGCGGGGCCCTCCTGCGTACAGACCGCCTACGGCCTATTCGCGAAGTACTCGAGCAGATGCGAGTCGCCCGACACGATGATCTCGTCGTCAGCGTTGATGCGCGTCGACGAGTCCGCGTACTCGAAGCGCTGCTTGGGGCGGCGGATGGCCAGCACGTTGACGCCGTAGCGGCCGCGCAGGTCGAGCTCTTCGAGGGAGAATCCGCGCACCTCCTGCGGCGGACGCAGCTTCATGATGGAGAAGCCGTCCTTCTCCATTTCGATGTAGTCAACCATGCGGCCACCCACGAGGTGCGCCGTGCGCTTGCCTGCGTCCAGGTCGGGGTAGACGACGTGGTGGGCACCCACGCGGCGCAGGATACGGCCGTGCTGGGAGGACGTCGCCTTCACCCAGATCGAGGAAATCCCCATGTCGACGAGGTTCGCGGTGATGAGCACCGCCGCCTCCAGCGAGGAGCCCACGCCGACAACGGCGCTGCGGAACTCGCGCGCACCCAGCTGCTCGAGCGCATCCTGGACGTCGCATCCGCCTCGACGAGGGGAATCGACCCGCGAAGGCCTGCACGCGGGCGGGGTTCTTTTCGACGGCAAGGATCTCGTAGCCCAGCTGGTCCTGCGTCACCGCGACGGCGGAGCCGAAACGGCCCAGCCCGATGACGAGCGTTCCCGACTGGAGTTCCTTTGACTCGCGTTCATCTGCCATGCCCCCATTCTTCCCTGCGTGCGCCCCTCAACGCGAACGCTGCGGCCGTCAGCGTGGTTCTCGGCCTCGCCTGTCTTCGATGGGGAGGGTGGCGGGCCGTGAGAGCGGTGGTGTTTGCGGTGTCCGTGCCCGGATGCGTCGGTGAGCGTGAAACACGCGTGAAACGCGCTTACTTGGTTGCTAATGTCCCGACTTCGCGCGGATGGCGACCAGAACCTGGGCGACGACCTCGTCGATGACGCGTAGATCCGACCAACGGACACGAATGACTGTCCACCCGGCACGTTCAAGATCGCGCTGCCGACGCTGTTCCGCCTCTATGCGGTCGTGGACTTCATCAACTGAGTCCCCGTATTTGATTCTCCCGTCGAACTCGATTGCGATCTTCAGGTGGGGCAGTGCAATATCGATGAAGTACGTGTGGCCGGCAACCTGGACCTCTTCTTGAGTGGTCATGCCGTTGATACCCGCGCGCAACAGTGCGAGCAGGACAAGGGACTCGCCAGGAGACTCGCATCCAGCGTCGGCACGATCAATCATCCATCGAGCTCGCTCGCGTCCGATGGTGTTGAGGGGAGTGTCAGCCAAGGTCTCGTGGAATTCCCCGCGTGCCTCCTCCTGGCGGGCGCGCGACTCATCCTGATGGAAACGATCAAACTGGCACGCCCGGGCCAACCCTGCGCAGGCGATGGGAAACCCGTGCTGTTCGTTTAGTAGACGAGCGCAATCAACGACAACTCGTGCCGGTGTCGCGATGCGGAAGCCTAAGTACTCGATTGCTGGAACAGGATGGCTTGGTCGGCATGTGCTGATTGTAGTTCCGGGAATTTTAGTTCCATCAGGAGCTGCAACATGAGGAAATACGATCCTTCGTGCTCCATTAGGGGCTGCCTGTGTACACAAACAGATCCTTTAAGCGGCACTCGGTCGGTAACCCCAGGAGAAAAAGCGGCACTCGGTCCACTCAGGACATACGTGGGATAGCGGATGCTCAGGGCGGCTAAACGCGCGATGAACGTAATTTCTTGGCGTTCGGTTGATGAGGTGTCAGTGAGGATTGTCGATGGTAGGTAGATGCCGGGCATGATCCTCAGAACGTCGCCGTTCTTTCTGAGGCGATGTAGCTGCACTTTCGTTCCATGAATGCCAACAACGCGAAGCGACGATCTGACGGATGTGACGAGTTCAGTTAACAATTGGACACCACCATGTGTAGCTGCGGATATGGGCCTGATTGATGGATGATCGCTCTCCGAGAGCGAGATGAAAAGCTGGAATTGTGCCCTGTGGATAACTGGCGTGGTCAAGTCCTGTGGAGTGGTGTAATCGTTTTGTGTCCTTCGGGTTGGGTTATGCGCTGAGTTGGAGTGGGGTGTCCTCCCTGTTGGGTGGGTTGGGGTGTGAGTCGTGATTTGGTGAGGATGTCGAGGCTGAGGTAGCGTCGGCCTTCGGCCCATTCGTCGTTTTGTTCGGCTAGGACGGCTCCGACCAGGCGGATGATTGCGTGGCGGTTGGGGAAGATTCCCACGGTGTCGGTGCGTCGGCGGATTTCGCGGTTGAGGCGTTCATTGGGGTTATTGGACCAGATCTGGGTCCACACCCCGGTTGGGAAGGAGGCGAACGCGAGGACGTCTGCCCTGGCTTGATCGAGGTGATCACACACGGCGGGGAGCTTGTCGTGGACGTAGTCCAAGAGCCGGTCGTATTGAGCGTTGACCGATGCCGCGTCGGGTTGGTCGTACACCGAGTGCAGCATCGCTTTGACGGCGGGCCATAGTGCTTTGGGGGTGACCGACATCGAGATTAGCGGCGTAGTGGGTGCGGCATCGTTGCCAAGTGGCTCCGGGCAGGTTGGCGGCGATGGCCTCAACCAGGCCCAGATGGGCGTCACTGGTCACCAGGCGCACGCCGGTCAGGCCCCGGGCGACCAGGTCAGAGAAGAACTCCTTCCAGGCTGGAGCGGTCTCACTGGTAGATACGCGCACCCCCAGCACTTCGCGATGTCCGTCATTGTTGACTCCAGTGGCAACCAGAACCGCGCACGAGACGACGCATCCTCCTTCGCGCACTTTCATGGTGAGCGCATCAGCGGCAACGAAGGTGAAAGGCCCGGCATCGTGGAGGGGCCGGTTGCGGAACTGATCCACGTGCTCGTCCAGGTCGGCTGCCATGCGTGAGACCTGGGACTTGGACAGTCCTGTGATCCCCAGGGTTTTGACGAGCTTGTCCATACGGCGTGTAGACACTCCTGCTAGGTAGCAGTCAGCGACCACTGTGATCAAGGCGCTTTCGGAGCGTTTGCGGCGTTGAAGCAACCACTCTGGAAAGTAGGGTACCTGAGCGCAGCTTGGGGATCGCCACGTCAATGGTGCCGACCCTGGTGTCCAAGGGCCGGTGGCGATACCCATTGCGCTGGGCCTGGCGCTGCGGATCTTGTTGACCCCACTGGGCCCCGCACACCGCATCAGCGTCCGCTGATAACAACGCGTTGATCACGTGCTGGAGCAAGGAACGCATCAAATCCGGGGATGCCTGGGACAACGCCTCGCCAAGCATGCCAGCAGGGTCGATAATATGAGGAGCGGTCATCGTTGTGCCTCCAAATCGTTTCCGAGTCAGAAGTAGAGAGCTTTCTCGAAGGATCACACGGTGACCGCACCCATATCAAACGAGCCGACCACCACACGGTTACACCACTATGCGGGACGCTACTACTGGCGTTCAGCATCACGCCTGTGGATAAGTCGCGGTGATGGGAGTCGGGGGCCTTGTGGTGGTGCTACCGGGTGTGTTTGTTGGCCGTTCGTGAAACCGGCGTCGCCTTTGCGGGTGTGAATGGGCCTGTTTTGGGCGGTTGGAGCCGCAGTGGTGTCACGGGTTTCAAATGTGGGCATCAGTGGCCGCGCAGTGGTGTCACGGGTTTCAAGTGCGAGCGTCGGCCGCCGTGCATTGGTGCTGTGGGTTTCATGCCGGGCTGTGTTGGGCCTTGTGGTGGTGAGACCGGGTGTGTTTGTCGGCCGTTTGTGAAACCGGCGTCGCCTTTGCGGGTGTGGTTGGTGCGGCGCATGAAACCGGCGTCGCCTTTGCCGGTGTGGTTGGTGCGGCGCATGAAATCGGCGTCGCCTTTGCGGGTGTGGTTGGTGCGGCGCGTGAAACCGGCGTCGCCTTTGCCGGTGTGGTTGGTGCAGCGCATGAAACCGGTATCGCCTTTGCGGGTGTGAATGGGCCTGTTTTGGGCGGTTGGAGCCGCGCATTGGTGTCGTGGGTTTCAAGTGTGAGTGTCAGCGGCCGTGCAGTGGTGCTGTGGGTTTCATGCAGGGCTGTGTGGGGCCTTGTGGTGGTGCTATCGGTTGTGTTTGTCGGCCGTTGGTGAAACCGGCGTCGCCTTTGCGGGTGTGGTTGGTGCGGCGCATGAAACCGGTATCGCCTTTGCGGGTGTGAATGGGCCTGTTTTTGGGCGGTTGGAGCCGTGCAGTGGTGTCACGGGTTTCAAGTGCGAGCGTCGACCGCCGCGCGGGGATGCCACGGGGCTGTTGTTGGGCGAACTTTTTCGCGCCGCGACGACGCCAGACGCCCCCGCAATCAGCCGATGATGGGCTGCTCTTCGGGCATGCGGATGACGCGGGAGCGCTCGCGAAGGGCGAGGGCCGCCGCCACCGTCATGGAGCCGGTGCGCCCCGCGAACATGAGGAAGATGAGGACGTACTTGGCGCCGACAGGCAGAACAGGGGTAATGCCGGTGGATAGGCCCACGGTCGCGAACGCGGAGATGGTCTCGAACAGGATGATGTCGAGGGAATAGTTCGTCATTGACAGCAGGAGGACCACGGACACGGCCACGAGCGCTAGGCCCAGCAGAGACACGGCAACCGCCAGTCGGACGGCGCTCGTGGGAATGCGGCGTCCGAAGGTCTCGATGTCGCGGTCGCCTCGCGCCTCAGCGATGACGGCCAAGACGAGAACGGCAAAAGTTGTGACCTTCACGCCGCCCGCCGTGGATGCGGAGCCGCCGCCGATCATCATGAGGATGTCCTGGACGAAGTGGGTCTGGGACTGCATGGCGCCGACGTCCAGGGCGGATAGGCCGGATGATCGCGAATTCACGCCCGCGAGCATGGCGTTGAGGATCTTGGAGGGCGTGTCGATTGCGCCGAGGGTCGTGGGTTTGTTCCACTCGGTGAGCGCGAGGGCGAGAGCCCCCACGAACACCAAGATCAGGTAGGTGGACAGCGTGAGCTTCGTGTGGAGCCTCAGCGGCGAGGAGTGCGCAGGTTCTTCGCGACGTCCATGATGACGGGGAAGCCGATGGCGCCCACGGTGGTGCCCAAAATGATGGGGATGAGCATCCACCAGTCGGTGACGTGGGGAGAGGCCTCGGGCAGGATGACGAAGCCCGCGTTGTTGAACACGGAGATCGCCATGAAGACCGCGTCCCACACCGCGCGCACGGGATCGATGCCCATCGACAGGAAGCGGGGGAGGAACATGGCGGCCAGGAGGGCCTGCATGGTCAGCGATGTCGCGATGACGGCTTTGAGCAGGAGGGAGATCTGGCCCATGGCGCCCGTGCCGGTCTCCTGGGTGGCGAGGCATGCGCTGGGTGAGGCCGAGGTGGCGCGAGACCGCGAAGCCGAGGATCGAAGCGAGGGTCATGACGCCCAGGCCACCCACGACGATGCTCAGCCGCGATGATGGCCTGCCCGAAAGGAGACCAGTAGGTTGCCGTGTCGACGGTGGTCAAGCCGGTCACGCAGACGGCGGAGACGGCGGTGAAAAAGGACGTCGACGAAGGGAGCGGGGGTGTCGGACGAGGAGGAGATTGGCAACATCAGGAGTGCCGTGATGACGCCGATGATGAGTGCGAATGTGCCCAGAGCGAGGCGTGCGGGCGAATAGCGGGCCTGCTTGGACAGCCACGCGCGCACGCGCTGGACGGTTGTGGTGGGCACCTCGCCGTGCGGGTTCTGGGGGCCTTCGGACACGCGGCGCACGACGGGAGAAGGCTGCGGGCTCAACGGTTCTTCCGACAGCGTGGGGGACGAGGCACGGGTCCGTCCGCGCATCAGGGATCGGGTGGCGCCGGGTTCGGGACGTAAGCGAGGTGTCTTCCTCGCTGCCGACGACCCTTGCGTGCCGGTGCCATCGATACTCCTTAACGACTCTGCAACAAAAGTGGACAAAGTTGCAGTTTCCATGTGGTTGGGCAGTAGTATATTTCGTGAGGCTACGTAAGCGGTGAACGAATCGGGTTTAGCGCGCCTCGCGAGCAGATCTGGGAGTCATTAATGGAACAGCAGTCGGCGCCGCGCTTTATGACTGTCACGGAAGTGGCGGACATCATGCGCGTCTCTAAGATGACTGTGTACCGCTTGATTCACAGTGGTGAAATGCCCGCGATTCGCGTCGGAAAGAGCTTCCGAGTCCCGGAAGCCGCGGTCGCCCAGATGATCCAGGCTGGTATGGCGGATCACTCTGGTGACCAGCTCGCGTCATTGGCGGGTAGTATAGGCACGATGTGCCCGGCTCGGGCACCCATCATCCATCAGCGGTAGTACCTCTGCCGCACACACTACGAGGGAGGAACCCCATGGGCTCCGTCATCAAGAAGCGCCGCAAGCGCATGGCGAAGAAGAAGCACCGCAAGCTCCTGCGCAAGACGCGTCACCAGCGTCGCAACAAGAAGTGAGCGAGCGGAGGCCCGACCATTTGGTCGGGCCTCTCGTGTATCCGGGGCCCTATACTTGGGTGTCATGGACCGCACCATTATTCACGTTATGCGCCACGGTGAAGTGGACAATCCCGACGGTGTTTTGTACGGGCGACTGCCCGGTTTTGGGCTGACGGAGCTGGGGCATGCGATGGCTGCCCGCGCCGCCGAGTATCTGGTGGATTCGGGCGCGGATATTGCTCGCGTGATTTTCGTCGCCGCTGCTGCGCGCGCAGTTGACGGCGGCTCCGACGGCGGCCGCGTACGACCTGAGTATTCAGTCGGACCCGCGCCTCATTGAGTCGGATAACGTCTTCGAGGGCATGCCGGTGAACACGAATCGTGCGATGCTGGCGAACCCCAAGTACTTCAAGTACTACTGCAATCCGCTGCGCCCCTCGTGGGGCGAGCCCTATCGGGATATCGCGTCACGTATGAGCGCGGCCCTGTCCCTCGGCGCTGCGCGAGGCCCGGGGGCGTGAGGCGCTTGTTGTGTCTCACCAGAACCTGATCGTGACGCTGACGCGCTTCGTGAACGGCCAGCCGTTGGCGCACGCGCCGAAGTCGCGCCACTGCGCGCTCGCGTCGATCACGTCGTTTATCTTCTCGGGTGCGACGCTGGTGGGGTACCTCCTACGCGGAGCCAGCGGCGGACTTGGTTGCGATGGCGAAGGATATGACGCCGGGGGATTCGCAGGCGGACCTGCGCCGCTGACCGTACCCTCGGGCGGCCGCGGTGTACGCGGCCGCGTCGCGCCGCGACAGGGCAGTGCCCGAGGCGTGCGGTGTGAGCGTCGCTCAGTTGGCCTCGTCGCCGGAATCCTCGGCGGGGTCGGTCCCCTCATCCTCGGAGCGCTTGCGCTGTTCCTGCGTGCGACGCTCCTCCTCGCGGCGCTTGCGCTGGATGTCGCGCTCGAGTCGGAACAGGAACTCCGGGTCGTCGTCGGGGGCAGAGGGGCGCTTAGGGGCCTCGGTCGTGCGCGCCTGCTTCTTTTCCGCGCGCGATACCAGCGCAGGACCAGCCAGGCGATGGGGCCGATGGCGGCGATCGTCGCGGTGAAGAGGATGATCATGAGCCAGATGGGCTTGGCGATCTTTCCGGGCATCTCGTCTTCGGGCGTGCGGTGCCAGTCGGCGGCAGCGTAGATGGTGACTGCGAGCATTGCGACGACGAAGACGATCCTGGCCATGCCCCTAGCATAGGGGCGTGGGCCGTCTCACGCTGGCGCGTTCACTCCCGGAGCAATCGGGGAGGGGCTCAGGCTCGTGTGACGCGGGGAGCGCCGCATACGAGGGGGTGGCGCCCGGCGCGAGGACCGCGGTCGACCCGGCGCGGATGCCGTCGGCCACGGCCTCGTCGAAGGGCTTTCCGAGGGCCATCGCGGCGGCCAGTGCGCCCACGCACGCGTCCCCGGCCCCCGTGGTGTCCACGGCCTCGCCGAGGTCGAGGGCGGGGCAGTGCCCAGCTTCAGTGCCCGAGGGCCCACGCCGCGCCGTCCGCCCCGAGCGTCACCATGACGTGCTTGGGGCCCGAGGGCCTCGTAGCGCCCGCGCGACGCCGATCGCCTCGGTGGGGGCTGGCCGGGGCGGGCATGCCGAGCGTCAGGCCTGCCTCTGTCTTGTTGACGACGAGAACGTCGACGCGCCTCGTGAAAGCGGCGTCGGTGGGGCGCGCGGGGGCCAGATTGAGCAGGACGCGCGCCAAACGAGTGCGCCCACGCGAGGGCTTTCGGCGTTGGCCACCTCGGGGATTTCGGCCTGGAGGACGACGATGTCGGCGGGGGCAGGGAACAATGAGGCCTTGGCGGGCTCGACGGTCGCGGTCGCGTTCGCCCCGGCGTCGAGGATGATCGTGTTCTCACCCGAGGAGGCGACGGTGATGAGCGCGGTTCCGGAAGGGCCGTCGACCTCGCGCAGGTGGGTGACGTCCACGCCGTGAGACGCCAGATCCGCGCGCAGACGCTGGCCCGACGGGTCCGGAACCGACCGCGCCCACAAAGAGACGGGGACCCCCGAGTAGCGCGGCCGCGGCCGCCTGGTTCGCGCCCTTACCGCCGAGGCTGTAGCGCAGCGAGGTGCCCGAGAGCGTTTCGCCGGGGTTCGGGAATCGGTCGACGGTGACCGTGACGTCCTGGTTAATGGAGCCGACGACGATGACGCGGGACATGGCACTCCTTCGTGAGGTGATGATTCATTGTGCCACGTCAGGGCTGATGTGTTGTGGCTTTGGACACTTACGTGTCTGTGTGTGCTCTGCGTCTGTTCGATGCCTTGAATTAAGTACAGCTTCATTCGAGCACTAGTTTCCTGTAATAGTGTTAAATGTTTGATTTGTGGTGAACTGAGCGCCGTGCGCACGCCCGCTTCTTCATCTCCTCGCGAGCGGCAGGGTCCCACCTGCCGCGTCGCTACCGTGCCCTCGCAGGTGATTCGGGAGGCCTCGGCCTCCGCGGTCAACTATGCGCAGCGTCGCCACGGACGGAGCACTCGCGGATGGTCCCGCGCGCTCCTCCTCCCGCTCCTCGCCATCTACGCGCTCGGAACGGTCTCCTCCAGGGCTTCAACCTGGTGTACCTGCGCGTCGCCCAGGACGTCGGCGCGGGGGATGCCTCCGTCTCATCACCGCGATCCCCGGCATCGTCCTCGGCGTGGCTTGCTTCCTGTACGGCACCCTGGGGACTTCATCCCGCTGCGCCGCATCGTCGACGTGGGCGTCGGGCTCATCGTCGCCGGATCCCTCCTCGGTTTCTTCATGTCTTCCTCGCTGGCTGGCATCATCGTCGCCCGCGCGCTTCGAGACCCTGGGATACCAGGCCGCAGCATCCGCGTACATGATCCTGGCGACCGGCATCCGCGACCCCAAGCGTAGAGGCACCTGTGTGGGCCTCATGTGTGCGGCCTTCAAGGCGGAACTGCGATCGGCATGCTGTCGGGAGGCCTCCTCGCTGACATCAACTGGGCGATTCTCCTCCTCATCCCCTCGCTGGCCTCGCGTTCCTGCCCATCATGGGGCGCCGAGGTCCCCGCGCGCGCCCACGCCGGACGCGTCGACGTCGTCGGCCTCGCGATCTTCTCCTCGCTCGCCCCTGCTGCTCACCCTGGTTGCTGCGAACCCACGCTGGTGGCTCATCGCAGCCTCATCCTCGGCGGCGTCCTCTTCTGGCGCTACATCGGGCGTGCGAGCGCCCCGTTCATCACGCGTTCCTTCTTCACGAACGTGCCGTGGGCGCGCTCGATCAGCCTCATCCTGATCGTCTACTGCATGAACTTCACGGTCGCGCCCCTCGATGAACGGCATCGGTGCCGCCAACTACGGGCTTACGCCCGCCCAGGTGTCCGTGCGCCTCCTGCCCGCCTACTGCGTGGCCCTCGCCGCCGCCATGACATCGGGAGCCGTCATGTCCCGCATCGGGCGCGGGCGCACCGTGCGCGCGTGCGTAACTCTCATCCTCACGGGCACCGCCCTCCTTGCGCTGTGCATGAGCACGGGGCCGTGGGTCATCACTGCCGCCATGTGCTTCATCTACGCTTACTTCGGCGCCCTGTTCACGCCCATTTACGACACGGTCTTCGCGACCGTTGCGCCCGGACAGAACGGGCGAGCCGTCGCCATGAACGACCTCGCCATGCAGGGCAGCGCCGCGATCGGCATCGGCGTCTTCACCCCGTGGCTCGCGTCGGGCGAATTCCGGGCCATCGCCCTCGTCTGCGTCGCGTTGCCGCAGCGATCGGCATCGGCGGCGACTGGCTGCACGAGTACCTGTACCGCCGCGGGCGCTGAGGCCGAGGGGCGCCGCAGTTCGTGGCGGTCCGCGGTCACCCGGCGAGTAGTCCTGGGAGGTCGGCGCGCTAAGTGTTACTTCTTCGATGACTCTCGGATCGAAGCCCGCAGGCATACGACCGGTTTTGGAAAAGAAGGCGTTCTGGATCCTTGGTGGAGCCGTCACTCCTCAATGGCTACGTCCCGTAGTGGGTTTCGCTGTAGCCCTCATCGGCGATAAGGACGCTGACGGTCGCTCCGTATTCTTCGTGATACCAGACCGTCGTTGTCGCTGTGCCGTGATCTCCCTTCTCCAGCTTCTCCCGCATCGTAAATCCGAGAGGGTGAGGTGGTTGTTGAGGATCGACCGGACTTTGTCGACGTCCTGCTCCTCGTAGAAGTACTGCGCGGAACCGAGGGTGTACAGGGTCGTACCCTCGTAGTCAGCACCTTGGATATGGTCCTCTGAACTGTATTCGCGGATATTGCGACCGTTGATGAACTTGTTGCGCGCATCAATAATTGTTGGCTCGATGTCCCGTTGGAAATCCTCAATCGAGTGCATCTTCTGTGCCTTTTGCCTGGTCTCCGGATTCGAGGGGTTCTACCGGGACCGCCCCCAGTACAGTACTGCGCACGAGGCCGTGCACAGCGCCAGGAGGGCGCAGGCGAGGAACGTGAGAGGACGTGCTCGTCGGTGTAGCGGTACCTGCTGTGTCATTTCTGATCTGCTGGAGGGAGGTTGGGGTCGAACCAGTCGGGGGTGCGCCCGGGCTGGTCGATCATCTGCATGGGATCACCGTTGGATCCGTCCGAGGGGGTGCCGACCGTGTAGTAGCGGGTAGAGGTTTGCTCGCCCAGTCGTGTCGTCGCGGAGACCGCGGCGTGGTATTCCTCGTTGGTCCAGAGGAACTGGACAACATCCACTCCGTTGGAGGTCCATCGTTCCTCGGATAGCTCAAATCTGAGGGAGGAGGTGCTTGTTGTAAGTGTCGCGGATGTGGTCCGTGTCCAGGTCGGTGAAGAAATACAAACGAGTGTGGACGGAATACTGCGGGCCCTCGGCGGACCTGAAACTGTCGATGAAGTCACTGTTTACGTAACCAATGAAGTTCTCGGCGGTGACAAGCTCGTTGCGCGCAGCGATGATCGCGGGCTCGAGGTCACGCTGGAAGGCCTCGACGGACTTAACCTGGGGGCTAAACGGGTTCATGGATCCTCCGAAAAACGGTGCGCACGAGGCCGTGCACAGCGCCAGGAGGGCGCAGGCGAGGAACGTGAGGACGTGCTCGTCGGTGTGTGGTTGCTCGTTGCATCATCCCCTGTCCTGAGGGCGGGAGGTTGGGATCGAACCAGTCGGGGATACGCCCGGGCTGGTTGATCATCTGCGGCGGGTTACCAGTGGACCCGTCTGTTGGAGTGCCCTGCGTGTAGTAGTAGGTGGAGGTTTGCTCGCCCAGTCGTGTCGTCGCGGAGACCGCGGCGTGGTATTCCTCGTTAGTCCACACGTAGTCAACGATCTCAACTCCGTCGGAGGTCCAGCGTTTTTCGGATAGCTCGAATCCGAGGGGCAGCAAGTGCCTGTTGTAGGTGTCGCGGATGAGGTCCGTGTTCAGCTCGGTAAAGAAGAACATGCGCGAATGGAACGAGCAGATGGTCTTGCCATCTTTGTCGCAAGTGGCGATCGAGTAGCTGTTCTTGTACGCCATGAAGTTCTCGGCGGTAACGAGCTCGTTACGCGCGGCAATGATGGCGGGCTCGAGGTCGCGCTGGAAGGCCTCGACGGACTTAACCTGGTGGCTAAACGGGCTCATGGATCCTCCAAAGAACGGTGCGCATGCGGCGCATGCAATGGTTGATGCGAGTGCGAGAAGGGCCGCGAATAGCTTCCTCATACGTTCGGTTTACCTCCAATGACACTGGCAATGTCACGGTTCGCCTGAGTGTTTGCTGCAAAGTAGGAGCTGTGTTTATCGAAAAGAAGCATCCAGGAAGTTGGAACGGTTTCTCCGGAGAGGCGCTTATAGCCTCGCATTTTGGTCGGGTCTTGCCGAAGGCGGCATCCGGGCCCGCGCCCTGCACCGCGTCCTCCAGATATGGGGCTGCGCTGACGTACATGTGTCCTTGGGGAACGTGGAACTCACTCACGTCGCGGACACCCGAGCCGGGTGAGCCGAATTGAACCAGGTCGTCGATGACGCCGTTTCCGACAAGTGTCGCGGCGATGCCTGCGGTGGTTGAGCCGTAAGAGTGGGCGGCGACGGTGATATGGGCGTCGTACCCCGTGCTCGCGCGCCGCGTCAATGCCGGTTAGGAAACTGAAAGCTTCTCGGCACCGACCTGAGCCATGTCGGTGTTTGATGCCTCAGGGGACGCCGGGAGGCGCGTCGTATCCGAAGAACGAGACCATCGCGACCTTTTGTCCGGGGCCTGCCGACTTTTCTGCAGCTTCGCGCATGACTGTGGCGTGACCGTCGTACTCCAGGACAGAGTCCGCGACGCTTGTCGACATGCTGGGCACGATAACGCCGATGTGGTCGGCATCGTCGGGGTTATTCTGCGAGACCGCAGCAAGGGATATTCGGCCCGCTCGGATCAAGCTGCATCAGGTAGCGAGGAACGCCGTCGGACTCCTGCTTGAGAGTCTTGTCAATTTCATCCAAAGCCTTGACGCGAGCTGATAGGGCGACCGAATTCCTCAAATTCTCGGCCGTTCATGTGGGGGCCCACCTTCGCGACGTACGCCTCCAACTCTTCCTTTGCTTGCTTCTGGAGCCGTGGCAGCATGATCCGGTTCGCCTGGTTGCGCGACGTGTAGTCGACCCCCTCAAGGTTGCCGATGACATCCGGATGCTGCTGAATCATCCACTGCTTGTCGTCGTAGGACAAGGAGTTCCACCAGGATGCGACTTCCTGCGCAGAGGTTCCGGCGGGAGGCAGCGAGGGGCGTATCTTGTTGGTAGCGGAGTAGTGAACGTTGTTATCGTAGGTTCCCGTATCCAATGCGGAAATTTTCTGAGAGAGCGACTTGACAAGCGATCGGGCCTGCTCCAGCGCGGAATTTACCCGTTGCTGGGTTTTTCCAACCATCGCCTCAATCTCGATTCTGTGGCGACCTGCTTTTGAGCCGTGCCTTCACCTCCGCTGCGTCCATTGACACGTTTCCACTCGAGTCAATGGTCAATCTCCAGGAATGTGCCATCTGCTTCGCGTCGTCAGCGTTCGCGCGGATCTCATTGATGCCCTGAGCACCCTCGGAGGCGATCTCGGCTGAACTGATGAGGAAGTTAACCTCTTTCTCGATTGCAAAAAATCTGCTTGTGCAGTGCGGCCTTGGCAGCCTTGACGGTTTGGCTCGAACCAAGGAGGCTGTCCAACCGTTGTCCGAGGGCATCGCCAACGGTCTGCAGCTTGCGCTGCTTGTTTTCGCAGTCCGCTGCGTACGCCTGCAGCGGCGACGACTCCCATTGCTGAATGTCTGTCCAGTTCACGGCTTCATCACTGGACCCAGGGCGACCTCGCCCATCGAGGGCGTGCTCGCCCGGCGTGTAGGGAATCATTGCTCATCGTGGCCTCCGCTAAACGGTGAGTAGTGCTTTAGGTCATCCCTATCTGACAGATGGTAGTTTTTTTCAGCGTCCAGCGAGGCTTTAGCAGCATGCGGATCCCCGGCCTCGTCCATGAAAAACCTAGGGAAAATCACGAGGGCAACGGCCGCGAGGATACTCCACGCGAGCGTGAAAAAACCCGTGTTGCGCAGCACTGCAATGAGATCGCGGCCCGAGGCGCCGGTAAGGACCGGGAGGCTCACGCTACCGCCCATGCTCCCCGCGCCCACGCCCAGCGCGCCCAGCGCGAAGGGGTGAATCCCACCGCAACGCCCAGCGCGATGATGAGGACGACCGGAAGCCACGCGCACGCCGCAAACACCCAGCGAGACGGTCGATCGCCCAGGCGCACGGCGGCCGTCATCTTGCCCGACTCGCGGTCCGTCGGAATATCTCGGATGTTATTGGCCATCAGCAGTGCCACCGACAGGGAGGCCCAGCGCCGACGCGCTCATCCACAGCCACCACGGAGCCGACTGCACCTGCGTCCATGTCGTGCCCACGCACGCGAGGAGGCCGAAGAACGCGAAGACCATCAGCTCGGAAAGGCCGATGCCCATGTACGCATACGGGTGCTTACCGCCCGTGTAGAACCACGCGGCCACGACCGCTGCGGCACCCGCAGCGATCAGCCACCAGGTACCCGACACGGCAACCAGTGCGAGGCCCGCAACCCCGGCCACCGCGAACGAACCGAGCGCGGCCGCCAGGGACCGTCTTCGGCTTTGGCGAGGCCGCCGCCCGTCAGGCGCGCGGGCCCCTTGCGATTGTCGTCCGTGCCGCGAATGCCATCCGAATAATCGTTCGCGTAATTGACCCCCACCTGCAGGGGCGAGCGCCACCAGCAGCGCCAGGGCAGCGCGCGCCGCGCTGAAACCCCCAGGTAGTGCGCGGCCGCAGAACCCACAATCACGGGCGCGGCGGCGGCAGGGAGGGTGCGCAGGCGAGCGCCTTCAATCCAGTCAGAAACGGAAGCCATGCCCACCAGTGTAGTTGGAGCGGGCGCGGGTCCGGGCAGCGGGTTAGCGCACCCACTCCCGTTCGGTGCCCGAGGCCCGGCTGCAGCCTGCGCGGCGGCGGCGCGGTCGATCTTGTCGAAGCCCAGGTGAGGGAGGGCCTCGACGGCCACAACCCGGCGGGAGCCTGCGCGCGCCCTGATGTGCGCCGCCGCATGCTCGCGGATCGCCGAGCCGAGCTCTGCCATCTCCAGCGAGTCCGACGGCATCTGATCGACAACCACGAGCGCGGTCACGACGTGGCCCCACTTCTCGTCCGGGGTGCCCAGAATCCACGCGTCGGACACGCCCTCGAAGGAACGCACCACGCGGCGCACCGGGCCCGGTGCGATCGACAGGCCACCCGGAGACGATCACGTCGTCCGCGCGGCCGCGCACCTCCACCGTCCCGGAAGCCCGGATAATGCCCAGGTCCCCGGTGAGCAGCCAACGGTGGCCGCCCTCGTCGAAGAAGGGGCTCTCCGCGTCCAGGTAGCGCGCTCATGAGCGTCGGGCCGTGGATCGCCAGGCGCGTGCGCCCGTCCCAATCCACCGCGCGCACCGACGTGCCCGGGAGGGGCTTGCCGTCGTACACGCAGCCGCCCGCGGTCTCCGTCATGCCGTAGGTGAGGCGCACCTTCAGGCCCGCCTCGGTCGCGCGGGCGAGCAGCTGCTGGTTCGTCGCCGCCCCTCCCACGAGGATCGCCGCCAGTGAGCGCATTGGGCCCACGACCTCCTCGCCAGCGTCGAGGCACTGGGTGAGCTGGGTCGGCACGAGCGACAGGTAGCCGGGCATCTCGTCTTGCGTGGCGCCCTGAATCGCGGGCAAGAGAGCGCGGGGGTCGAAGCCTTCTGAGGTGTCGACGATCTGCGGGTTCGTCTCCGCGACCGCCGCGCGCAGCAGGATCATCGCGCCCGCGATGTGGTGCGCCGCATCGTCAAGATCCAACGGCCCGGGCCCTCCAAGGCCAGCTCGGTGGCCTTCGCCGAGGCCATGAGCGCCTCGATCGACAGGCCGACGAGGCGGGGGGTGCCTGCGCTCGACCCCGACGTCGGGACGACCAGGTCAATGCCGTCGAAGAAACTCGGGTCCGCGTTGATCGCCTCGGCGAGGCCGGGGTAGCGGTCCTCCGGGAAAGCCTCCTTGGGGGTCACCGCAGAGCCACGCAGCGTCGCCGGGGCACATCCCAGGGGCGCGCAGGATCACGACCGTGTGCGGCGCCGGATGATTCGGATCCGCCTGGCGCTCCTCGTAGAGCTCCACGAGCTTATGAATCGACGCATCTCGCCAGGGCGACAGCGCTAATAGCGGTGCCTCCCGGCACAATAAGAAGTCGCGGCGCAGCCATGATGAGCCTCCCAAAGTCGACGGCGAACGCATATACAACCAGGATAAGCTCTTGCGTTCTCGCAGGTGGAGAGGGGCCTCGCGGCAATAATCACGTTTGTCGGTCGAAACGGCTAGATTGCGCCCAATTGCTTTGTGGCAGATAACGCAGCTGAAAATTCAACGGAATTTCCGCGTGGGCATGCATGAAGTTATACGATAGGAAACGATGCTTAAAAATATTTCCTTTTGAAAACCAGATGGGACGATTGGCGTCGTGAGCGCCTCGTCCTCCTCGTCGTCTGCGCCGGTGATCGTGTATGCGGCCAACTACTCCGGGCGCGCCCTGCCGTGGCACGACCGTCGCTCGACATCTGTCGCGGGGCATGACCCGCGACCAGGTGATCGCCGCCGTCAACGAGCGTGCCGACGCCGCGACCGTCACGCTCACCGTCGAAGGCAAAACCACCGAGGCCTCACCCAACGAAGCAGGTATCACGGTCGAGGCCGACGAGACCGCCGACGCCGCCATGAAGGGCTCCACGTCCCTTCCCGCGTTCGTCAGCGCCTCTTCTCCGAGCGCGACATCGAGCCTCGTCGTCACCGTCAGCGAAGAGTCCATCAAGAAGTTGCCGCGGCCGCGAACTCGACCCTCACCTCGGAAATGAAGGACGCTGCGGTCGTTGCTGCTGAGGACGGCGAATCCTTCACCTTCACCCCCGCGCAGAACGGAAACGGCGTGTCCACCGAGGACGTCGCCTCGCCGTCAAGCAGGCGGGCGCCACCCCTCACCTCCGTCACCCAGGACGTGAGCGTGAGTGAAATGGAACCCTCCATCACCACTCGAGAACGCGCAGGCCGTCGCCGAGAAGGCCAACGCCTCCTCGAGACGAACATCGAAATCTCCGACGGCATCGACACCTTCTCCGCCGAGCGCCCGACAAGGCTCGCGGGTCGAATTCTCACCAAGGATGACGGCAGCCTCGAGGACCCGTCCATCAACTCCGTCAAGGTCGCCGACTGGGTCAACGCGCTGGCCGCAAAGACCGACGTCAAGCTCGAGAACCGCGTCGATAACAGTCGACTCCGCGGGCAACGTCCTGACCGTCGCCCGCGAAGGCAAGAAGGGCCTCAAGACCAACAACACCGAGCAGATCACCATGACGTCGTCGCCGCCATGACCGACGGCAAGGCGCATGAGGGCCTGTTCCACTACGACGACGTCGAGCCCGGCCCGAGACCAAGCAGGTCGCCGAAGGCACCGAAAACCTCGGTCTACCAGGCAGCCGAAGGTGAGAAGTGGGTCGACGTTAATCTCACCGACAACTCCGTCACCGCCTACGTCGGCGGCAAGCGTTTACGCGGCCCCTCTACATGGTCCCCGGTGCCCTGAGACGCCCACCATCGTCGGTACCTTCCACGTGTACCCTCAAGTACGACGTGCAGACCATGCGCGGCGAGAACGCCGACGGCAGCGAGTACGAGACCGAAGGCGTCCCGTGGGTCACCTACTCTCGGCGGATATGCAATGCATGGCGCTCCCTGGCGCTCCTCCTTCGGCTGGAGCGGCTACGGCGGCTCCCACGGCTGCGTGAATATGCCCGTCGACGCCGCGAAGTTCATCTACGACTGACCGACATGGGCGACACGGTGGTCGTGCACTACTGACGCGCGTCGCGCGCTGGCGACAGCTGTCACGCGCTGCTGATCGCCGCTGAGCATCGAGGGCGGGCCGGAACCGAGGGGCCCCGGCCCGCTTTGTCGTGCTTTGTGGCTGTGTCTGTGGCGCCGCTGGTGTTTCGGGCGCCGGAGGGCCTGGCCGCCCGCGAGGGCTAGGGCAACCTCACTTCGTCTCGGCGCCGCGCCTCGAAGCCCGCCCGTGCCCTCCGGTCCCTCCGGCGCCGTCCACACTCGGCGGTGCCTGCGGTTCTGGTGTGCCCGGCCAGGCCCCGCCGCCACCCACGTCCGCCGCAGCCAGGCCCCGCCGCCGCCCACGGGCACTGCGGCCGTGCCCCTACTCGAAGCTTGCCCTGTGTCCTCCGGTCCCCTCCGGCGCTCTCCACACCGGGCGGTGCCTGTGGTTCTGGTGTGCCCGGCCAGGCCCCGCCGCCACCCACGTCCGCCGCAGCCAGGCCCCGCCGCCGCCCACGGGCACCGCGGCCGTGCCCCCTCACTCGAAGCTTGCCCGTGTCCTCCGGTCCCTCCGGCGCCTCCACACCGGCGGTGCCTGTGGTTCTGTGTGTGCCCGGACAGGCCCCGCCGCCACCCACGGGCACCGCAGTTAACACTCACAAATTTCGCACGTAATTCCCCTGTGACTCTTTCAAATCTTGAATGCGCCCTCGTTGGAATTGCAACGTTTTCAGCGGTTGTTGAAACTTCCTTCAAACGAATTACGTGCGAGTTTTCCGGGGCTTGCTGTCTACCAGGACCCACGACAACCGGTGGGGGTGATCGTTCGTCCCGGTCCTCGTTATCGTCGTACCACCCCTGATGCCTCAGGGCCATAGTTGGGGTGTTCGTGTCTCGCCATGAAACCGACAGCACCTTTGCTAGCACTCTCGAGCGGGAATGAAACCGCCATCGCCTTTGCGAGCGATGAAAGGCCATTTTGTGCCATTTCGACCCTGCAAAAGGTGTTGTCGGTTTCAATGGAGCGCGCAGCGTGGCCTGCAAAGGTGTTGGTGGTTTCAATGGAGCGCGCAGCGTGGCCTGCAAAGGTGTTGGTGGTTTCAATGGGGCGCGCGGCGTGGCGTGCAAAGGTGTTGCTGGTTTCAAAGTTGCGCTGTCGTCGCGTGCTATGCGCGAAAAAGTTCGTTCTGCGCGGCCCGGAATGGGTGTGAGTGCGAAGAAGTTCGCCCCGAAAAGCCCAAAATGGGTGAAAAATGCTGTTTTCAGGCGTGCTGGGCGAGTTTTTTCGTGGAACAGCCGCTGAAAGCCCTCGCGGTGAGCGTGCGTAAGCGCGTCCGCAGTCCTTGCGGCCGTCTCTCGTCAGCCGGGGAGAAATTTCGCATGCAATTCCCCTCAAGGTATTTCAAGTTATGAAATCGAATCGTTGAAATTCTGCCGTTTTGCCTCCGTTCTGGACGGAGGCTCTGCGGGAATTGCATGCGACTTTGAGGGGTGGGGGAGCTTTGTCGTGATTCCGGGCCCTGCGGCGGCTTGTGATTGAGGTGGCAGTCGGCCCACGCCGCGGCATGCGGCGGGATGAGGTGAGTCAGACGCGGTAGTCTGCGCCTAACGGCAGCGCCAGCTGCCCGACTCTCAACGTATGGCAGGTGCTCCATGTTCTTCTGTAGCGATGCGCTGAACCCCTGCAGGCAACGGCCTGGGCCCCGACGAGTGGAAGGGCGCGGTCGTCTACCAGATCTACCCGCGCTCCTTCAAGTGACTCCAACGGCGACGGCTTCGGCGACCTCGAGGGCATCCGCTCCAAGCTCGACTACTTGAAGTCCCTGGGCGTGGACGTCCTGTGGCTCTCGCCGATCTACGCCTCCCCGCAAGCGGACAACGGCTATGATATCGCCGACTACTACGACATCGACCCGATGTTCGGCACGCTGTCGGACTTCGACCGCCCGCTGGAGGGTGTCCACGAGAGGGTATGCGCCTCGTCATGGACCTGGTCGTCAACCATTCCTCGGACGAGAACCCATGAGTTCGCCCAGTCAGCGCTCCCTCGCGGGAGAAACCCGAAGCGCGACTGGTACATCTGGCGCGACCCTCGCCCCGGGTGCGTGGGCGGCGAGGCCGGGGCTGAGCCCAACAACTGGGGGTCCTTCTTCTCCGGCTCGGCCTGGGCGTGGGACGAGGCTACAGGCCAGTACTACCCGCACCTGTTCCACAGGAAGCAGCCCGACCTGAACTGGGACAACCCCGAGGTGCGCTCCGCCGTCTACGCGAGATGATGAACTGGTGGCTCGACCGCGGCATCGACGGCTTCCGCATGGACGTCATCAACCCTGATCTCGAAGGACCCGGGTCTGCCCGACGGCATCGTCTCATCCCGGGCGCGCGTGGGGTGAGGGCTTCCCGCACTTCTCCGAAGGCCCGCACCTGCACGAATAGCCTCGCCGAGATGCGTCGCGAAGTGTTCGAGGGGGCGCAGTGGCACTATGACGGTCGGTGAGTGTCCCGGCGTGCGCCGCGACAACGTCCTGCTGTTCACGGACCCGGCCAGGCGTGAGCTCGACATGGTGTTCCAATTCGACCACGTCGACCTCGGCCTCGAAGCGGGGAAGTTCCACCCGCGCCCGCTGCGCCCCGGCGAGCCTCGCCGACTGCCTGAGCGCCTGGCAGGAGGCCCAGGGCGAGGTCGGCTGGAACAGCCTCTACCTGGACAATCACGACCAGCCCCGCGCCGTCAGCCGCTTCGGCGACGAGGCCCGTCGCTACGAGTCGGCGACCGCCTTGGCCACGGCCCTGCACATGCTGCGCGGCACGCCCTACGTGTATCAGGGCGAGGAGCTCGGCATGACGAACAGTGTCTTCGGGGGCATCGACGACTCACCGAGACGTCGAGGCGCTGCGTTACTACCGCGAGGCCGTGGAGTCGGGGAGGCCCCCGAGTCTGTCCTGAAGGGCTGGCCCTCACCGGCCGCGTGACAACGCGCGCACCCCCCGTCCAGTGGGACGGAAACGAGAACGCCGGTTTCACGGACGGCACCCCGTGGATCGACGTCACCCCTAACTATCGCGAAATCAACGCCGCCTCCCAGACAGGCGACCCGTCTTCCGTGTACGCCTACTACCGCGCGCTCGCGGACATCCGCCACGGCCTGCCCGTCATCGCGGCTTACCATTTGAGCGCATCGACACCCCCTCGCCCGCGATCTTCGCCTCACTGCCGCACCTCGGCGAGGCCGTGGCAACCGTCCTCGTCAACCTCTCCTCCCAGCCCGCGTCCCTCGGCGATGCGGCGCGAGGGGTGAGCGGGGACCTCCTCCTGGCCAACCGCGACCTGTCCGAGGAGGAGGACCGGGGAGTCCTGGCAGTCCTGGAGCCGTGGGAGGCCCGCGTCTACCTCCTCCTAAAACATGCAAAGGCCCGGGACCATATGGATCCCGGGGCCAATGCGTCGAGGAGCTCCGCTGCAGGAGTCGTCCTCAGTAGTAGTAGGGGTAATCCTCCCAGCGGGGGCGCGGTGCTCGAGGAAGGCGTCGCGCCCCTCCTGGGCCTCGGCCGTCATGTAGGCCATGCGCGTGGCCTCGCCCGCGAAGACCTGCTGGGCTTACCAGACCGTCGTCGGCCAGGTTGAAGGCGAACCTGAGCATGCGGATGGCCTGCGGGGACTTCGTTGCGATGGTCGCGGCCCACCCAGGGCGGTCTCCCTCGAGCTCGGCGTGGGGACGGCCCGGTTGATGACGCCCCTAGCTGCTCCGCGGTGCGCGCGTCGTAGCGTTCGGCGAGGAAGAAGATCTCGCGTGCCCGCTTATCCCCGGTCTGGCGGGCCAGGAGTGCAGAGCCGTAGCTAGGCGTCGAAGGAGCCGACGTTCGCGTCCGTCTGCATGAAGGCTGCATGGCTCGATAGAGGCCACCGACAGGTCCGCGACCACGTTGAGGGAGTGACCGCCGCTTACTGCCCACCCCGGGACGGCCGCGATGACGACCTTCGGCATCGTGCGGATGAGCGCTGGACCTCGAGGATGTGCAGGCGCCCGGCGCGCGCGGGGTCGATCTGCTCGCGGCGCTGGGCGGTGGCCGCCTCGGGGTCCGCGCCCTCGACCTCGTAGCGGTAGCCGTCGCGGCCGCGCACCCGCTGGTCGCCGCCAGAGCAGAAGGAGTATCCGCCGTCGCGCGCCGAGGGCCGTTACCCGTCAGGATGACCGCCGCGACCGAGGAGGTTCTGGCGCGTGGTCGAGCGCCTCGGTACAGCTCGTCGACCGTGCCGGGGCGGAAGGCGTTGCAGGAATGTCGGGGCGATCAAAAGCGATGCGCACGACCGGCATGTCGGCGCTCTCGGGGCGGCTGTCGGCCCGGGGCCGCGCGAGATGCCGCGGTGGTAGGTGATGTCGATAGAGTCGAACTTCGACCTCGCGCCAGCGGGTCGGGTCGAAGGTGTCGGAAACGAAGGGGAGAGCGCTCATGTGTCGGATTCTAATCGACGAGGCAGTGGCAGGCGTCGGGGTGTGTGCGCTCGCGGATGGGTGCAGGAGTGGTTGTCGAACCTAGGCGAAGGACACATGTGGGGCTAGGGAGTGCGCAACCTAACCAATCGGAACAAAAGGCTACTTTTTGTAACCGTTTTATATGGCGTCTAGACAGTCGTACATGTGTCGCGCGTGACTTGCCTACTTACCAATTGTTCGGATATGTCTAAGAGTCTGTCACTTGGCCGCGCTTACTGCGCAAGTGGTTACAAGTTGATGTGTGCAGGATTTGGCGATGGGGCGAGGTTGCGCGATAATATTACCGGTAAGTAAGGAGGGCTCTTGTGAACGCAGCGCAGCAACCGACGCTGATGCGCATCCCGATGCGCACGCTTAGTCGTCAAACGCGTTACGCCCTCGAAGGCGTCAACGACATCCTTGTGTACAAGGTAGCGATGACGACGCGTTTCCGTGGCGTGACTCGCCGCGAGGGGCTCCTCCTGCATGGACACGCTGGCTGGGGCGAGGCCGCGCCTTTCTGGAACTACGACGATCTGGAGTCCTCGCGCTGGCTGGCCGCAGCCCTCGAGTCTGCCCGCCGTTTCCCGCCGGTGCCTCGACGCAAGTTCGTGCCCGTGAACGTGACGATCCCCGTCATCTCGCCGGAAGAAGCCTATGAGCGTGTGAAGGCCCTCGGGCGGGTGCGCGACCGCGAAGATCAAGGTCGCGGAACCCGGCGTCAGCGTCTGGGCGTGACTGCAGCACGCATTGCCGCCGTCGCCGACGCGTTGCGTGAGACCGTGGGCGGGCAGGCGATGATCCGCCTCGACGCCAACGGTGCATGGGAGGTTGATGAGGCCCGCGAGGCCATCCCCGCGATGGCCTCGGCCGCAGGTGTCGTCCCCATCGAGTACGTCGAGCAGCCCTGCCTGACGGTCGATGAGCTGGCGCAGGTGCGTCGATCCGTGGATGTGCCGATCGCAGCGGACGAGTCGATCCGCCGCGCCGAGGACCCCCTCGAGGTGGCCCGCAAGGAGGCCGCCGACGTCGTCATCATCAGGGTCGCACCCTCGGTGGCGTGCGTGCCGCCCTGAAGGTCGCCCGCAAGAGCGGCCTCGGCGTCGTCGTGTCCTCCGCTCTTGAGACCTCCGTTGGCCTGTCGGTGGGCGTCGCCAGGCTGCCGCCGTGCCTGGTGTGCCCCTGGCTGCCGGACTGGCCACGGCCTCGTTGCTGGTGGGAGACGTGACCCAGCCCCTGATTCCCGAGCGTGGACGCCTCGCCCGTGGGGGCGCCTCGAACCCGACCAGGACCTCATCGACCGCACCCCGGTCGACGGCGATCTTGTGTCCCGCTGGGGTATGCGCCTCGAGGGCATGGCTGAGCATCTGAAGGTGGGCTCGGTAGGCTGAGCGTATGCCCTCCGTCGACACCGCCTGCGCCATCCTCTCGTCCCTGGATGCCCTGGGCGTCACGCACGTCCTGTACTGCCCGGGCTCGCGCTCTGCGCCCTTCGCCTATGCCCTCGAAGCGGGCTCTTTCGGCGGGGATGCGCGGCCCGTCCTGGATGAGCGCGGCGCTGGTTTCGCGGCCGTCGGCCTGGCGCGCGCGCGGAGCGCCGCCCGCCATCGTCGTCACCTCGGGCACCGCCGTCGCCGAGCTAGCCCCAGCCGTCCTCGAGGCCTCACACGCGCGCCTGCCCTCCTCGTTCTGAGTGCCGACCGCCCCGGCGAACTGCGCGGCGTCGGCGCGTCCCAGGCGACCCACCAGTCCGGATTCTTCGGCACGCACGTGCGCGCGAGCCTCGACCTGGAGCCGCAGGAGGCCTCGCCCTCCCTGGTTGGCCACCTCACCCGCGCGGTTGCGGCCGCCTGCGGTGCTCTGAGTGGAACGCCCGGCCCGGTGCAGATCAACGTCGCCTTCCGCGACCCGCTGACCCCGTCAGTTGCTCTCCGGGGACGAGGCCGGGGCCTCCTCGCACCTCGGCCGACCCGGGTGTTCGCCGCTTCCCGTGCCCGCGCGCTGGGAGGACGTGGCTGGTCCTGCCGCCGCCGGACTCATTGTTGTCGGAGAGGGGGCCTCGCCTCGCGCCCGCGAGTGGTCGGAGGCGTCGGGCTTCCCCTGCTGGCAGAGCCCGCCTCGGGCGCGTGGAAAGACGGGGGAGTGGTCCCTCTCGAGCAGTCCCTCGTGTGCTCGTCGCTGGGGCGCGAGGTCGATGCGGTCGTCGTGACCGGGCGTCCGACGCTGTCCCGCCCGATCCAGACGCTCCTTGCGCGTCCCGACGTGCGTGTTGTCGTCGTTGACCCGCACGCCCCGTGGGTGGACGTCTCCGGCAACGCGTCGGTCGTCGTCGCCGACCTCGAGCCCGCCCGCGAGCCGATCCGCGCCGCTCAGGCCGAGTGGGCCGCTCGCGTGCGCGAAGCCGCTCGCGATGCGGGCGAACGCATCGAATCTCTGCTCGACTCCGGATCTGGGCGCACGATGCTCGACCTGGCGCGTATCGTCGCCGCCTCCACGAGCGGTCCCCTCGTGCTGGGTGCCTCCAACCCCGTGCGCGCCTTCGACCTTGCCGTCCCCGCGCTCGAGGGGCGCGTCGTCCACTCCAACCGTGGCCAGGCCGGCATCGATGGGACCATCGCGACGGCCGTCGGCATCTGCCTGGGCTCCGGATACGCGGACGAGGCCTCGGCCGCTTCGGACGAGCGCGTCACCGCCGTCATGGGCGACCTGACGGCCTGCCACGATGCCTCGTCCCTGGCGCTGGCGGCGAGCACGGGCGCCCACCTCGATATCGTCGTCGCCGACGACCACGGTGGCGGCATCTTCGCAACCCTCGAGCACGGCCGCGCCACCAGCCCCGAAGCCTACGACCGGTGGTTCGGCCTCGCCCAGTCGGTGGACTACGAGGCGCTCGCTGCCGCGTACGGCGTGGCCTTCGCGCGAGCTTAGCGAACCTCGGGAACTCGAGGATCTCCTCGACCGGCCCGTTCGTGGGCCGCGGTTGATCACGCGCCCGTCGAACGCACCGAGGATCTGTACCGGGCCATCCGCGACGTCCTCTCCTGAGCGAGAGCGTGTTCGCTGTGAGGTTGAACGGTTTACAGGAAACTTCCAGGACGCTTTCAGTGGCCCTTTGAGGAAACGGCCCATACTCATCGATAGATAACGAACTGATACCAGAGGGAACCATGACTCAGCCTCATATTCCGGCCCCGGGCACCGAGCCTGGGCGCGACTTCGAGAGGGCCTCGACCCCCAGCTATGCGCAGCGCTCGACGGCCCAGGACCACGCGGCCACCCAGGAGCTTCCGGCCGCGCAGGACGTCACGCGCGAGATGCCCACCGCAACGACGATTCCCGTGCCTCCCGCAGGCGCGGTTCCGCCGACCCCCGCGCCTAGCGAACCCCGCACCCTTCGCCCAGCAAGCCCCGGCGCCCGGCGGCGCATACCCGCTCCCGCGGGCGTGCCCTACGGCGGATACGCGGCCCCGGCCTCGCGGGATGCCTTCGCGTCGCCCACCGTCATCGTGACGAAGAAGGGCCCGGGCTGGGTCGCCCTCCTCTGCGCGATGCTCCTGACGATTGGCCTGACCCTCGGCGCCGTGTTCCTCGTGCGCCCGGCGTTGCTGCGCGCCTCCGCACCCACGAACCTGAACGGGGAACGGTTGCGACCGTGCCCGCGTCGAACAGCTCGGGTACCGATTGGACGGACGTTGCCTCCGCGGGTATCGCCTACCGTCGTGACCATTCAGGCGCAGGGTGCGTCTTCGGGCGGCACCGGCTCCGGCGTCGTCTACGACGCGCAGGGTGACATCGTGACCAACTATCACGTTATCGCGTCTGCACTTGGCGGTGGCCAGATCCAGGTGACCCTTGCCGATGGGCGCCTCTACAGCGCCGAGGTCGTCGGTCACGACAAGACCACCGACCTGGCCGTCATCCGCCTGACAACCCGCCCGCGAACCCTCACCGTTGCGCGTTTTGCGTCCTCGGCCAACCTCGAGGTCGGTGCCCCCCGTCATGGCGATCGGCGCGCCCCTGGGCCTGTCGAACACGGTGACGACAGGCATAGTCTCCGCGGTCAACCGCCCCGTCGAGGTCTCCGTGGACGAGGACTCTCGTCGCAGGACTCGACCCAGGCGTCCTCGGATCTCGTGGTGACGAACGCGATCCAGATCGACGCGTCGATCAACCCCCGGTAACTCGGGCGGACCGCTGTTCGACGCGACCGGCGCGGTCATCGGTATTAACTCCCTCGATCAAGTCGCTCTCCTCGTCTTCAGACGGGCAGGCGGGCTCGATCGGCCTGGGCTTCGCAATCCCTCCGACCCGGTCGTGTCCATTGCGGACCAGCTCATCGCCTCCGGCAGCGCCTCGCACGGCTTGCTTGGCGTGACCGTCAGGTCCGCGACCACGACCATCGGTGCCGACACCCTACGTGGGCGCCGAGGTTCAGGACGTGTCCGCAGGTTCCGAGCCTCCGCGGCGGGCATCCGGCGCTTACGACGTCATCGTCAGGTTGAGGGCCAGGAGGTCTCCGGCGCCAAGCAGCTGATCGGCTACGTCGCCGCTACAAGGCCGACGACACCATCACCATGACGATCGTGCGCACTGGGCAGACGCAGGACGTCCGTGCGCATTCAGTGAGCTGAGCGCGTGCGTGCATCCGTTGTGGCGTGATGTGTGCGCCGCGGCGCTGACGAGGCCCGCTACCCTGTGAAGGGGCGGCGGGCCTTGCACATTGACGAGTCGCTTAGACCCCGAGGGCGTCCAGGAGCGGGCGCATCTTCGCCTCGGTCTCGGCCAGCTCGGCGTCCGGGTCGGAGTCCGGCATGATGCTTACCCCGGCGAAAAGGCGCAGGCGCGTGCCCGACGTGAGCCCGCAGCGCAGCGCGATTGCGAACTCGCCGTCGCCCGCCGTGTCGACCCAGCCCACGGGCCCCGAATAGCGGCCCCGCTCAGTGTCTTCCAGCTCCTCGATGAGGCGCATCGCGGCGTCGCGCGGGGTGCCGCACACGGCTGCCGTCGGATGCAGGGCGGCGACCAGATCAAGCAGGGTGTGCCTGCCCCAGCCGCGCGTGAACGTCCGTCGCAAGATGGACGACGTTGGGCAGCGAGAGGAGAAACGGCCCCTGAGTCGTCACCGAGGGTGCACAGCTGCATCAGGATCGAGGACACCGACTCGGAGGCCAGGTCGTGCTCGCGCAGGTCCTTCTGGCTCGACGCGAGCATCTCGCCCTCGCCGGGCTTGCACGTGCCCGCCAGGACGCGCGAGCTCGCCGTGCCGCCCGAGGCCGCGATCAGCATCTCCGGGGAGGCACCCACCAGCGAATCCACGCAGAAACGCCACGTCGACGGATACAGGTCGCTGAGGCGCTCAGGCAGGAAACGCTCGTCGAAGCCGTGCGCGCAGCGCACCGTCATATCGCGCGCCATAACGGCCTTGTCGGCGGCGCCCTCACGCAGGCGCTGCGCCATCGCTCGCACCGAGTCGCGCCACTGGCCGCGCGACATCGACCCGTGTCCAAACGTCAGGGATTCCGGCACGCGCGGGGCGGGCCTCGCCTCGGCCATGGCTTCGTCAACAGCCGCCAGCGGATCCGGGGCGTCCCCGATGCCCGCGGTGATCGCCCAGCGGGCCCCGGCCTCGTCGATGAGAGCCAGCGCGGGCACGAAGGCGACCGAGCGGGCGGGGGACCGGAATGCGAAGGACGCAAAGAGGACGGGGGTGGGGCGCCGTCGATCGGGGACGAGGCCGGGCGGCCTCACGCGCGGCGCACGTCGGCGATCGCACCCGGGGTCGCGGACTCGAGCGTGAGCGCCCGTCCCAGGCCGATCATCTGGCGGCGCTCACCCAGCCAGGCGGCGCCCCGGAGTCGGGAAGCAGGGACGTCAGTGAGCAAGTAGACCCCGGGTGCTGGGGGTAGGACCAACGCCCGAAAGACGAGGCGCGAGCATCCGAGTCGTTGTGCATGGGGCTCCATGGTAGGAGCAGGGCGGCGGCGCGCTGGAAGACGTGCGAGTATTGACGCATGACTGAATCTCGCGCGCGGACCTGAACAAGGATCCCAAAGAGATCGCCTCGATGTTTGACTCCCTCGCCTCGATACGACGTGATGGATGCGCTGATGACGGGCGGTTTGACAGGGTGTGGATGACCGCCCTGCGCAAGGCGGTCGCCCCGCACCCCGGCGAACGCATTCTCGACCTGGCGGCTTGCGACCGGCGCGTCGTCGGCCGCGCTGGCCAAGGGCGGCGCTGAGGTCGTCGCCTGCGACCTGTCCGAAGGCATGATCGAGGTGGGCCGCGAGCGCCACCCCGAGATCGAGTTCGTGCACGGCAATGCCATGGACCTGGATTTCGAGGACGGCTCCTTCTGATGCGGTCACCATCCGTGGGGCCTGCGCAATATCCCGACCCGCAGCTCGCGCTGCGCGAGATGGCGCGCGTCGTGCGCCCGCGCGGCCGCCTCGTGGTCCTGGAGTTCTCCACGCCGCCCTCGCGTGTCTTCCGCGGCATGTACAACGTCTACCAGTCGACCGTCATGCCGGCGATCGCGCGCCTGGCCTCTACGAACGACGGCGCCTACGACTACCTGGTCGAGTCGATCGCGCGTGGCTTACCCAGGAGGAGCTCGGCCGCATGATCGCCGCCAACGGTTGGAGCGAGGTCGAGTACCGCAACCTCACCGGCGGCATCGCCTGCATGCACTGCGCGGTCAAGCCGCTGCCGTAAAGCGTGAACGACGAGGCCGGGGCAACGCCTCACGATTACGCGGCTTCTCGGGCGCCTCGGCTGATTGTGTAGTTGTTGCGCATGGGCCTACACTAGCTCCGGTAAGTGAATCCTGACCGGCGGTGTAGTTCGGTTGCTGACAGGAGGATGAGTATGAGTGCTGATTACGGTTTCGATGAAGAGCAACACGCTCAAACAAACGGCGATATGGATGAGGGTGGGCACGGCCTCACCCAGTCGAATGATGCTGCCGGTTCGCTGAATCGAGCCCAAATCGCAACCCGTTGGACCGACGAGCAAGGCGCGCAGGATTTTCGTAATAGTGCAGTGCGGTTCTTCGACTCTGTTGACGAGATGCTTGCCGATGAGCGCGCCATCTTCGATACCTTTCAGATGAACCTGACGGACGCTGTTCGTGAAGCTGTCGCAGCGAGGAATCAAACGCGTCGGTTCTCGAAGCAATCAATCGAGCGCTTCGGTCGGATCCCCTCGGTCGCTGCTGCCTCCTCAGCTGCTGGAACGACAAGTGCTCCTTTACGCCGCGCCGAGTGCGCAGCCTCGATGATGCGCCTTCCGCAGCTTAGCGCAATGCCCGAGTTCTGAGTTTCTAGGACGACACATGGTTTCTTCGCCGATGTACGATCGCCTCATGACTTTTGCCGCTCAGGCGGATTTCAATACGCAATTGCAGTCATGGGATAGCGAACATAAGCGTGTTATTGACGGCTTCGATCAGGCGATCGAGCGCGTGCAGCATTTCCAGCAGCATCAGGGGTTTACAGGAAAGACTGGAGAAGCCCTCAAGGCATGGGCAGACAATACTGTGGCGCGCCTCGAGGCTAAGCGCTCGTACTACATGGGTGGGATCGCTCGATATGTTGCCGCCCGTCAGGCTATTGCGCAGGCCGCTGCGGACGCGCGTCGTCTTTCTCCGACACTCATCGACTCGAAGACGGCTGCAATGCGCGATGCTGCGAAGGTGGTGCTGCCCCATACGCCCGCTATTGGTGTCGTGGGGGAGCAGTTCCAGGACTGGTTGCGAACACCGTGTTGTCGACGGATCGGCTTGTGTCGATGCTGTGGAGGCGCAGGCGAACGCCGTGCGCGAGGCGGCTGCAACAGAAATCCTTGAGCGCTTGAATGGCGGTTTGAATGAGCTCAGTGCCATGTCAATACTCTGACGCAAACCGGCGTGAAGGTTGGAGCTGGACGTCAGAGGATTGACCTTCCACTCCCAACGCAAACGCAAGAAAACCTCAATCGCGGGTACGTGCAGTATTCGCCCCATGATCCGGGAATCGATGGTCGTACTGCGGAAGATGACTACGGACGTGCAGCCCTACGCTCAGATAAGTCTTTTATCCGGACGGCTATGCCGATCCGGAGACTGACGAATTTGCTCGCCGCGCGCGTTGGCATCACAGCAAGTCTCCAAGCGATACCTGCCGCCCGATATGGATGGCTCTCATGATCGTCCCATCACGAACCCGCAGGACCTGATGGGTATGGATCTCATGCACACGAGGGTGGACGCGAATCACCACCGAAACGGAGTCGTGTGGGGCGGTCAGTCTCCCGCTAATCCCACTCGACATCGATCACCCGCTGTGGCGCATCAATGGAGGACCCGCTGCTAATAACGGTTCTGCCGGGCGCCTCGCCGGGATCGGCGCGCTGGGAGCCGGTGCCCTTGGCATGCGTGGGCTGCGCGCATGGGAGCGGGATCTTTTTGGCGGTTCGGGAGCATCTCCTGTGACCCCTGGAATATATGGTGGGAAGGGTTCTGGAACGTATGGTGCCCCTTCGCAGACGGGAAGTGGAAATGCAGCTGGAACCGGTGTGAGTGGAACGACCGGTACCCTCGAGCGGCAGGCTCTTCCGGTGCTCAAGGCGGCGCTTCCGCGTGCGAACCGGGTGCTTTCATGGGCAGTGGCATGGGAGCAGGTGCGGGTGGCTCGAAGGATGACAAGAAAGCAAAGCGCCGCAAGTACCAGGCATACAGGTACCTGGACGATGATCCCTGATGCACTGCCTGAAGGCTACGTGAACCCCATGTCGCAGACCCATGGATCGGACAAGGACCTGGCCCCAGCGAAGCGCGAGGATGACGGATGGGATCCCCGCCAATGGTGACTCGTTACCGCTCGACTGTGCGCGCGTCCCTCACGGCAGTCTGCGCGTCTGCTTGTGCCCCTGGGACTCGTTGTTGTTCCGCTGCGCTGGCAGACGTGCCGCCGACACGATCACTGCTGCTGACCAACCCTATTTTTCCTACTACCACCTCGACCAAGCGAGAGCTAAAGGATACACGGGTGCGGGCGTCACGATCGCAATGATTGATGGGCTAGTTGACACTTCGCGACCAGAGCTCGCTGGTGCCACAGTTCTTGATAAGAGTCCTTGCTAGATCAAACCTGACGACGGTAGTCGGCGTCATAGGGACTGAGGTCGCTTCGATTCTCGTTGCGCGTGACTCATGGGTTGCTCCGCAAGCCACTCTATATAGTTATCAGACTGTTAGCGGAGACTCCGAGCCAGATCCGGCTTGCCAGGATGTAAGCGTTTACACGTACGCCTCGCTGATCAATCATGCGATTAATGACGGTGCGGACATCGTCAGTATCTCTATCACGTCCCTAGAGCGACAAGCGTCTCTGAAATGGGCTTTTAGCTCGTGCTGCCGCATCGGGGACGATCGTCGTTGCCGGCATCGGTAATACAGGTAACGCAAATGATGAGGGAAGCCTGTCCTTCTGGTCTGGAGTGGTTGGTGTTTCCGCAGTTGATATCAACGGTGCGCGAGCGGACTACTCATCATGGGGCTCGTCCGTCACCACGGCAGCCGTTGGTGGCCCTATCAAGGCGTATGACTACGGGACTGCGCAGATGACGCAGACTGTCGGAACGTCCATTTCCACGCCCATCGTTGCCGGCTTCCTGGCTCTCGCCCGCCAGAAGTGGCCCGATGCGACGTCGAACCAGCTGCTGCAACTGTTGATACACACGACAGTGAACCCGGATGGGGCTGGAATCAGTACATCGGCTATGGCGTCGCGAGTCCCGCGACAATGATGAACACTGATCCCAGTCAGTACCCCGACGTCAACCCCCTCGCGGATAAGGGAGGCGGCTCCAGCCCGACCCCCGAGGAGATTGCGCAGTACGTCGATGGCGTCGTCCCACCGGCGGAAATCGTCTTCGATAACTCAGTACACCTACCGCGGCCTGGATGAATCCGTCCTCGGAGCAACCACGAACCCGCACCCGACACATCTCGGTACTGAGCCTCGCGCTACCACGCGAAGTAGAAGAAACCTCGAGACGCAGTGAGAGGCCGGGGCCCCTGTCTGGGGGTCCCGGCCTCTTGCGTTGGGCGCGGAAGGCGCAGCCGCGCCGCTGGGCGAGGCGGGGGCGCGCACCCATGCGCAGGCGGCGCGGGCCGCCCCGTCCCGGCCTCGTCGTTAGTTGCTTGGCGCGCGCCCCGCGCCAGCTTCCCCAGTTCGAGGTAGCCGGGCAGCGGCTTGTTCATGGCCTCGTTCGCGAAGGCGACGGGCGCGCCGTTCGGCAGCGGGGCTCACGACGCGGATCGCGGCGGTCAGCTTCTGCGCGGAGTTGTTCGCGCGGTACTCCGCGGGCAGTGGCAGGCGCGCGGTCACTCTTCCCGTCTGGCCCGGGAGGATCGAGGGCAGGGTGGACTCGATACTCTGGCTGGCCACGATCTTATTGTTCTCATCGACGAGGACAACCTCGAGTGGCCACGTCGCGTAGAACGGGGCGGTGCCGGTGTTCTTGATCTCCACGGCCACGGCGGCCTTCGCGCCGTGGTAGGTCGCCGACGTGCGGGTGGCCTGCAACGTGTAGCCCATGGCGGTGCTCGCTGCCTTGGCGCGCGTCAGTTCAGCGCCGGTGTAGCCAGTTGAGAACGCGTGCTGGTTGATGAGCCACGTCGCGTGAGCCTTCTGGATCGACTCGAGGGCCTTGTAATCGCGCCCAGCCTCCATGCTCGGGCAGCGCAGCGGCTCAGAGAAAGCACATTCCTGGAAGGAAGGGTAGAGCCTCCGCCGATGGGGGAGTGGTGCCAGGCATCCCCTCACCCTGGTCCTTGAGTTTGGGGATGAAATGCCAGTCGGTGCCCTCCAGGGTCGCGTAGCCGAGGGAGTCATCGAAGTACCCCATGCCGTGAGCCTTCGTGGCGGCCGTCGGATAGCGGTTCTGGACGAAGGTGTCGTCGAAGGCCTCGTCCCAGGCCTCGACGAGACGGGCGCGGAACTCGTCCGACGGCATCCAGTTGATGGCCTTCGGGTTTTGGTCGTTGACGTAGCCGCTGTAGGGGTAGGTGTCCCTCGCCCCAGAAGCCGTACAGGCCCGCCGTGATGTAGCCGATGCGCGGGTCGCCGTCGTACTTGTCTCCGAGGGCCGCGACGAAGTGCAGCAGCATCTCCTGGACCTTCGGGTCGTTGTAGTTGGGGGAGAAAGAGATTTTCTTGTTGTCGTAGAAGTCGTACGTGCGGCTCGTGTCCGTGCCTGCGTCGATCAGGTATTGGGGCATGCCGGTCTTTTTCCCGGGGGTATCCAGGGAGAAGCGGATGACGGCCTGGTGTCCGCGCGCGACGCGATCGCGTCCAAGAGCGCGTCGACCTTTGTGAAGTCGTAGGTGTCGCGTCCGGTGACGACGTCCTTCACGGGGAAGGGGTGCCCATTCGAGCGTGTAGGGCAGGGCGTTTGAGACCGTTCCGGGCGCGCTCCCGTCCTCGGGCGCCCACGGCATGAAGCCCTTCATCGGGCTTCGAGACCGGGCGGGTGCTTCTTTCAGGTCGGTCCACTGGGGTGTGGCGGCCGACGAGGCCGTGGCCGGCAGGGTGGCCCCCACCAGTCCTGCGGTCGCCGCGAGAGCGATGGCGATGCGAGTAAATGTTCTCATCGCGAGGTCCTTTCAGTCATGAGTGCTGCGGCTGGGGACAGGTGCGGCGTGGGCGCGTCGCGTGGAGTCTGCGTGTGCGACGGTGCAGTGACGTGCGAGCTAGGGCTCCACAGTTGTCAAGTGAACCATGTTGTCATCAATGCGTGCAATATTACGGAAAAAGTGTGTCAGTAAGTGATTTCATGACAAGTGTTTGTGTGCGGGTGTGGGCTGTGCGTTGCTGATGTTGGGGGTTTGTCGAGACTATTTGTTAAGGGTCTTGCGTAAGTGGGGTGATTGAGCGCATAATGGTTGCGTCAAGGAAGACCTCCCGCCCAAAAGGAGAACCCATGAACGCGCCATTACGCGTCGGTGTTGTCGGACTTGGGGCCCGATCATCAATCGCTCACCACCTCGCGTCGGTCACCCACCCCGCAGTCCTCGTCGGAGGATGCGACCCTAACCCCGCCATGCGGGAGCGCGCGACGCGCACACTCGGGGAGGGGCAGTGGGTGGCCACGCTCGACGAGCTCCCTCGGCCTGTCGATCGACGCCGCCATCGTCACCAGCCCCGACGACACCCACGAGGACATCACCTGCTCGCTGCTCGAGGCAGGGGTCGCGGTCTTCCTCGAAAAGCCGATCGCCATCACGATCGAAGGAGCCGACCGAGTCCTGGAGACCGCGTACCGGACACGCACGCCCCTGTACGTCGGCCACAACATGCGCCACATGGACGTGGTGCGCACGCTGCGCCGCGTCATCCAGGAGGGGCGCATCGGTGAGGTGAAAGCGATCTGGTGCCGCCACTCGTCGGCAACGGAGGCGACTACTACTCAAAGACTGGCACGCGGATCGCAGCCGCACGACGGGCCTCCTCCTGCAAAAGGCAGCGCACGACATCGACGTCATGAACTGGCTGTCCGACTCGGTGCCCACCCGCGTCGTCGCAATGGGGAGACCTGATGGTCTACGGGGCGCTCGCGGACCGCAGCGGTCAGAGCGACGGAGCGGTCATGGAGGACTGGTTCTCCTTCGACAATTGGCCGCCCGAGACGCAGACCGGATTGAACCCTCGTCATCGACGTCGAAGACCTCCATGCTGCTCGCGCGCCAGGAAAACGGCGTCATGATCTCCCTACGAACAGTGCCACTTTCACCCCGGATTACTGGCGTAACTACACCGTCATCGGTACGCGCGGCCGAGCCGAAAAACTCGGCGACGGCGAAGGCGGGAGCGTTCGCGTGTGGGCGCACTGCAGCGGCTACGAGCCCGTTCCCGACCTCGAGATCCCCCTGCGCGGGGACGCGGGTACTACGGCGACGCCGACGTCAACACCATGGACGAGTTCATCCGTTTCTGTCGTCGACGGTGACGTCACCGATACGACCCCTCGGCGCGCGCGAGGCAGTCGCCGCGGGCGTGGCCGCCACGGCCTCGCTCAGGGGCGGAAACGTCCCCGTGGACGTGCCTCGAGTCCGCCCTGAGATCGCCGAGTATTTCAACCGAAACCAGCCGCGATAGCGCCCCCAATCCTCAGTCATTCCACACACCAGGAGAACAACAATGTCGTGTACTCACGATGAAATCGTCAGCCAGCCCTGACCTGTGGCGCCGCGTCGCCGAGCTTTCCACGGACCCGTTGCCCGCCGACGGCGAGCACATCGCCGTCGTTGGATGCGGCACCTCGTGGTTCATCGCGCAGGCCTACACCGTGTACCGCGAGAGGTTGGGGCAAGGGTGCGGGAGACGCCCTACACCGCCACCGAGTTCCCGTGGGACGCACGTTCGATCGGGTCATCTGCCCGTCGCGCTCCGGCACGACGACGGAGATCATCCAGGCCGCGAAGCGCCTGCACGAGGAGGGCCGTCCCGCGCTCCTCATCACCGCGGTGGCGGGCGGCCCCGCCGCCGAGTACGCCAGCGAGGAGGTCGTCCTCGACTTCGCCGACGAGACCTCCGTGGTCCAGACCCGATTCGCGACGAGCGCCCGCAGTACTTCCTCGGCTCCCTCGGACACGACGTCGAGGCCTCGGCCGCCGACGCTGAGCGCGCGCTGGCGATGGAGATTCCTCGCGCTGGGTCGACGCGGACCAGATTTCCTCTCGGCACGGGATGGACGATCGGCCTGGCCGCGGAAGCCGGACTCTAAAGCTGCGCGAGGCCTCGCAGTCGTGGACCGAGGTCTACCCCGCGATGGAATACCGCCACGGCCCCATCTCGATCGCCCAGCCCGGACGCCTCACCTGGGCCTCGGCCCGGTTCCGGACGGCCTCGCCGAGCAGGTCCACGAGACGGGCGCGGAGCTCGTCACCTTCGACGGGTGCCCGATCGCTCACCTGGTCCTCGCCCAGCGCCTGGCCGTCGAACGCGCACTTGCGCGCGGCCTCAACCCCGATACGCCCCGCAACCTCACACGATCCGTCATCCCGCCGTGAACACGCTGGGAGTCGGAGTCGACGTCGGCGGAACCACCATCAAGGCGGTTCTCGCTTACGATGACGGGGTGGTGCGCGAGCGCGTCGATCCGGCACCGACCCGCACACCGGGGCCGAGGACGTCGCCCGGGCGGTCGCGTCCATGGCGAGGCCCCTCCTGGCACCTCGCCGGCCCGGGGGCCGCCCTGGGAGTGTGCGTGCCGGGGATCGTCGACGAGGAACGAGGCATGGGCGTCTTCTCCGCCAACCTCGGCTGGCGTCGCGCGCCCCTGCGCGACCTGATCGCCCACCTGTGCGGGTGCCCCGTCGCCTCGGGCACGACGTGCGCTCGGGGGCCCTCGCCGAGGCCCGCTGGGGCGTGGGCGTCCCCGACCGCCCTCTACGTGGCAGTGGGGGACCGGAATCGCCTCGGGCCTGGTCCTCGGCGGCCGCCTGTCCCCGTCGCGCCCGTGGACGGGTGAGATCGACAGGTCGGCGTCGCGCACCCCGCCACCGGAGTGATCGTTCCCCTCGAGTCGGTGTCCCTCGGCCTCGGCGATCGCCCGGAGGGCCGCGGACGCCGGGATCGTCCCCGAGGGGCGGGAGCGCGCGACGTGGAGGACGCGGCCGTCATGGGTAGCCAGGAGGCGGTGCGGATCCTCGACGAGGCGATGGGCGCCCTCGGGCACGTCCTCTCCGTCGTCGCCCACCAGGTCGGCTCCATCCCCATCGTCCTGGGCGGCGGGCTCGCGCGGCGGAGAACTCATCTACGGGCCCGCTGCGCCGGGCGCTCGCGCTCGGCTCGATCGTCGCGCCCCGCCGCGCTGCTGCGCGCCCGCCTCGGGTCCGATTCCCAGGCCCTCGGCGCGGTCGCGCTCTCGCTCGAGCTCGAGGAGGTGTACGCGTGATCTACACCGTGACGCCCAACCCCGCGCTGGACATCACCTGGGTGTGCCCGGGTGGGAACGCGGATCCACGACTCGCGTCACCGACATCATGGAGAGCCCCGGCGGGAAAGGCCTCAACGTCGCCCGTGTCGCTGATCAGCTGGGTGCCGATGCGTGCGCCCTGGGTCCCCTCGGCGGTGCGACCGGAGAACGGTTCGCGAGCTCTTCGCGAGCCTCGCGCCTCGGGTGCAGACCCGCTGGATAGCCTCCCGGTCCCCACGCGCAGGTCCGTGGCCCTCGTCGATGAGCAGGTGTCGATCTTCAACGAGGCCGGGCAAGCCCCTCCGCGTGAGGTGTGGTCCCTGCTGCGCCGAGTCCTCGCCTCCGTGCTCGCGCCCGGCGATGTCTGCGCGATCTGCGGGTCGCTCCCGGGAGACAGTCGCGCCAGCGATATCACCCCCATTTTCGAGGCCGCGAAAGCCTGCGCCCGCATCATCCTGGACACCTCCGGGACCGCCCTCGTCGACGCCGCCTCGTATGCGGATGTCCTCAAGCCCAACGAGCACGAGCTGAGGGCCGCGACCGGGTGCTCAACCATCGACGAAGGAGCGCGCATGCCCCTGGGTCGGGGGCCGCCTGGGTGTTCGTCTCCCCGAGGCGCCGACGGCATGGACCTGTACACGCACGGCAGATCATGGCACGCCCTCGAGTGACCCAACCATCACCGGAAACCCGACCGGGGCAGGCGACGCTGCGGTGGTAGCAATCGCGACGCACCTCGAATGGCGCGTCGTCCTGACCGAAAAGGACGGCCTCATGGCGCTCGCCGACGCGGTCGCCACCTCGACGGCTGCAGTCGTGCGCCCAACGGCGGGAGAGATCGACATGAGCGTGCGCGCCAGCGTTCTTCAATCCACGGCGCCCGTCCGCCTCTCGCCCTTGCCCACCCACTAACCTCCACCATTTTTCAGACCAACGAAAGGAGCGAACAATGCTCGCAGATACCGCAGAGCTCGCCCGCGACGCAGCGCAGCGAGGGCAGGGTCTGGCAGCCTTCAACGTCGTTCTGCTGGACCACGCCGAGGCGTTCATCGACGCGGCACAGGAGGCGCAGCTGCCCCCTGGTCCTCCAGCTCTGCAAAACGCTGTGGCGTACCACGGAGGCCGACTCGCGCCGATCGGACGGGCGCTCATCGAACTCGCCTCCGAGGCCACCGTTCCGGTCTCCGTGCACCTCGATCACGCCGAATCGACCGACCTGTGCCGCGCGGCCGTCGACCTGGGCTTCACCTCGATCATGTACGACGGCTCCGTCCTGCCCGATGACGTCAATCGGGCGACGACCGCGGCGATGGTCGAGATGGCTCATGCTTCGGGGGTGAGCGTCGAAGCCGAGCTCGGGGAAGTCGGAGGAAAGAACGGCGTCCACGACCCCAAGGCCCGCACGAAGCCCGAGGACGCCGCCCAGTTCGTCGCCGATACGGGCGTCGACCTCCTGGCCGTCGCCGTCGGCTCCTCCCACGCCATGGCCACGCGAGACGCGGTCCTGGACACCGAGCTTATCGCCGCCATCAAGCGCGCCGTCCCCGTCCCCCTCGTCCTGCACGGCTCCTCCGGCGTTCCCTGACGACGGAATGGTCGCCGCGATCAACGCGGGAATGACAAAAATCAACGTCTCCACCCACCTCAACGTCGTGTTCACCAGCCGCATCCGCGACATCTTGCTGCACGATCCAGGCCTGGTCGACCCGCGCAAGTACGTTGGCCCCCGCAACCGGAATCGTCCGCGACGAGGTGCGCCGCCTCATGGAGCTCACGCCCCATGGTGCGCAGTCGCCTGACGCAACGCATCAGAAAGGCGGGTGGCCCGGTGGCCACCCGCCTTTCGCGTCGATGTCAGCGCTGCTCGTCGAAGAGTGCCTGAGGCCCTCTCAGCGTATCTCCGAGCGTGAGAGCCTCGATGTGGTTGAGGCCTCGGCGCACGGCTCCGAGGACGACGGCCTGGGACCCCAGGTTGGACGTGCGCACATCCGGGACTCGTAGGACCAGCTCTGTGAGGCGCTGCGTGAAAGCATCCATCCACACATCGGCGGAGGCCGAAATGCCGCCGCCCACGATGAGGGCCTCCGGGTCGACCGTGAGGACCAGAGCGGAGGCGCCGACGGCCAGGTTGCGACCAAAGGAGCGCGCGATCTTGATAGCCTCGCGGTCCCCTCGCGCGCCTGATCGCACACCCACTGGGCGGCCCGGTGCGTCGCGATGTCGGCGGGCAGACGCGAGTGCGTGAGGAACACTGCCGGAGTGGAACTCCACTTCAGCGCCTTCAGGGCGCCGACCTCGCCAGCAGCCCCTCCCGCGCCCCGGCACACCGTCCCATCGATCATGAAAGACGCGCCGATACGCGCGCCCGCCACGATGTACGCGGCGGATGACAGGTCCTGCGCCTGGCCGGTCCAGGCCTCGGCCGCGAGGGCGCACTTTGCAGTCGTTCTCGACGAGAACCGCGCAGCCATAACGGTCGCGCAGCTCCCGGGAAATATCGACCGCATCCCACCCGGGCAGGGAGTGCCGTAGGGGGAACGCCCCTCGGCATCGACGGGACCCGTGAGCGCAACGGAGATGACGGTCAGGCGCTCGCGGACGACGCCCTGGGCCTCCAGGGCGGAGCTCGAGGAGGGCGAGCGCCGCGCCCAAGCGCTGAGGCGCTAGCTCGTCCGGAGACACGTCAGCTCGCGCCGAAGCGAGCGAGGCGCCGATAAGGTTCGTTGCCATCACGTCAATGTGGTTCGCGCCGATGTCCAGACCGACGACCACCCCGGCCTCGGACTGGAAAACGGTAGCGCTTCGCTGGGCGCCCGGTGATCGAGGGGGCCGGGGGCAGCGATGCCACCCAGCCGAGTTCCTCGCAGTCGGCGATCGTTGCGCCCACCGACGTGCGCGACAGTCCGGTCTCCTGAGCAATCTGGCTCACCGTGGCCCTCGTCGACGCTGCGTAGATAGTCGAGAATCGCGAGGGAATTGAGCTCACGAATGCGGTCGGGGCCGTGCGTGGCGCTCATGGGTCCTCCTAACCTCGTAGATGTCGACGGGATAACACCCCCAGGGTAGGCCCTTTTGTGCCCGTTTGGAACCCACCCCGGGGGCATGTGCGCAGGTCAGCGCCTGTGAGCGCGCCTGTAGAGGAGCGTTCCGGCTCCGGCCATCGCCGCGATGCAGACGAGAGAAGCCAACGCGTTCGTGCCGGTGCGAGCCAGCGAGGAGGTGGGCTGCGTCAGCCTGCGGCGCGCTCGCGGCCGCGGGGGCGGTGCTCGGCGCGGGTGACGAGGCCGGATCGCTCGGTGCGGCCGTCTCTGCGGCGCGGGGCTGGGAGCGGCGGTCGAATCCACGCGCTGGACGGCCGTCAGCGTCAGTGCGCCGGGCAGCATCGTGTTCATGTCGCGGTTGGCGAAGAGGACGGAGCTCCGTTCGGCAGCGGGTTGACGACGCGGATCGTCGCGGTCAGATCATCGGCAACCGCGCGAGCTCCGCCCCGGGCTGCGGGGACGGTGACGTGCGCCGTGACCGTGCCGGTGGTCCCCGGAGTAATCGACGGCAGCGGGGATTCGACGATCTGGCTGGCGACCGTGGAGCCGACGCCGTCAACCAGGGACACCTCGATCGGCCAGGACGCGTAGAACGGTGCGACGCCGGTGTTCGCGATCTCGACGGAGACGGTGGCGTCATTGCCGGTGATGGAGGCCGCGGCCTTCGTCGCCTGGAGGGTGTAGCCCATCGCGGCGTTTGCTTCCTCGGCGCGCTTCATGTCATCGCCCTGGTATCCAACCGTGAATGCCTTCTCGTTGATGAGCCAGGTGGCGTGCGTGGCCTTGATAGAGCCCATCATGTCGAAGTTGCGGCCCTGGGCGCGCTCGGCCTCGGCTCCCGCGCAGTTGAGGGGCTGGGAGAAGATGCACGTCTGCAGCGGCGGGTAGACCTCGCCGCCGATCAGGGGCGCTTTGCCACGCGTCCGTCTCGTTCTGGTTCTTCATGCGTGGGACATGAGTGCCAGTCGACGTTATCCAGCGTGGAATACGCGAAGGAGTCGTCGGTAACCCATGTGGTGTTCCTTCGTCGCCGATGTGGGAGTCGGTACTGCACGAAGGTCGTATCGAAAGCCTTGTCCCACGCCGCGACGAGCTTGGCCCGGAACTCGTCCGAAGGCATCCAGTTCTCGCCCTTGGGGTTATCGGCGCTCTTCTCGCCGTTCATCGGCCACGTGTGGTCCTCTCCCCAGAATCCGATGAGGCCTGCGGTGATGTAGCCGATGCGGGGGTCGCCGTCGTACTTCTGCCCAGGGCGTCCACGAAGTGCAGGAGCATCTCCTGGACCGCCGGGTCGTTGTAGTCGGGGGAGAAGGAGACGTTGTCGTTGTCGAAAAACCGTGGTAGGTCCGCGACGTGTCGATGCCCGCGTCGATGAGGTACTGGGGACGCCGGTGGGGCGCGTGGGTAGTCGAGATAGAAGCGGATCGCCGACTGATCGCCTCGAGCAGCGATGGCGTCCAGGAGCGCATCGACCTTCGTGAAGTCGTAGGTGTCGCGCCCGGTCACGACCGCGTTGACGGGGGAAGTAGGCCCACTCCATCGTGTAGGGGAGTGATCCTTCGACGGCCTTGGGTGCGGAAACCGTCCTCCGGAGCGAAGGGGAAGAAGCCCTTGAGGGGGTTAGCGATCGGCGCGTCGGCCGCTTCGAGCGCCGTCCATTTGACGGTGTCATTCTCTGTCGCCGAGGCTTGCAGGGCTGCGCATAGACAGGCCTGCCGTGGCCGCCAATGCCACGGCGAAACGGGGGAAACGTCTCATCGTTGAGACTCCTTTCGGTGTTGGGACACGCGACACACTAAAGTGTCGCAGTGCACACAGTGAAGCACGTGAGCAGCAACTTTGTCAACGGTCTTGACAAAGTTTGTTAGAGCTGTTTTATAATTACGTGTCGCATCACTGGAGGTGTTCTCGATGACGAGTACAACACTTACAAAAGGGGGCGGAGTTGCTCCCTACCCAGCAGGAACTACAAGCGGTTCCAAGGCCCTCGGCCCGCAGCGTGCGGGTCTCGCCAGCTCGCGTTCCGGCGAGAAGTCTGGCGAGGGGAAAAAGCGTGTGCGCGACGACCGAGTCGCCGCCGCGATCTTCCTCATTCCCACCTTCGTCGGCTTCTTCGTCTTCTACGTCTACCCGGCCCTGCGAGGCCTGTGGTATTCCTTCACCGACTTCAACCTGATCGGGGACGCCCACTACGTCGGCCTCGACAACTACGCGAAAGCAATCGGGGATAAGGAAGTCTGGAACGCCTTTGCGGTGACCATCGCCTACGCCCTCTACAACATCATCGGGCAGACGTTCCTGGGACTCCTGCTCGCCGCTCTCATGCAGCGCTTCGCCCGATCGACCTGGGTGCGCTCGTTGCTGCTGCCCCTGGCTGGTGCCCAACGTCGCGATCGCCCCTCATCTGGGGCTGGCCCCTCGACTCCAACATCGGGTACGTGACGCACCTGCTGAGCTACGTCGGCATCGACGGGGTGACCTTCTACAACGCCCATGCCGCCATGCCGATCGTCGCCGGTATCAACATCTGGGCCTACACCGGGTACACCGCGCTGCTCCTGTACGCGGGCATGCTCCAAATCCCCGGCGAGCTCTACGAAAGTGCAGCCCTGGACGGCGCGGGAGAAACGCGCATGTTCTTCAGCATCACGCTGCCCCTGCTGCGCCCTGTCCTCGTCCTCGTGTTGGTCATGGGACTCATCGGAAGCTTCCAGATCTTCGACACCGTCCAAATCGGATACGCCGGGCACCCCATCCCCGCCGTCCGAGTCATCTACTACTACATCTACCAGCAGGGGCTTCACATTCCTGAAGATGGCTACGCGTCAGCCATCGCCATGCTGCTGGTGCTCGTTCTGGCCGTCTTCACCGCGATCCAGCTGCGCCTCATGCGTGCCGGTTCCTCTGATCTGGCATAAGGAGCTCATCATGAATCGCACAGCCCTCCCTCAGCGCATCGTTGCCTGGGTGATCCTCGGGGTCGCCATCCTGTGCACCGTCTTCCCGTTCTACTGGATGATCCGCACGGCCATGACCCCCAAGCCGACCTCATCGCCGAATCGACGCAGCTGTGGCCCTCGCACCCCACGCTCATCAACTTCAAGCGCATCCTCGGCCTCGTCTCCGTCGAAGAAGCGCAGGCGGCTTTACGGTAGCGGGGCGACGATCAACTCTCGCGATCGCGACGACCAACTCCCCTCATCTACGCGGGAGGCATCGCGATCATCCAGACCTTTCTTCGCGCGTGCGCGGCCTACGCCTTCGCGCGTCTGCGCTTCCCCGGCAAGAACCTGCTCTTCGGGTGCGTCATCGGCGCCCTTATGGTGCCCGGCATCTTCTCCCTGCTGCCCAACTACGTGCTCATCAAGCAGCTCGGCTGGCTCAACACCATGCAGGGCATGATGCTCCCCGCCTCTTCATGGCTCCCTTCTCCATCTTCTTCCTGCGCCAGTTCTTCCTCTCCCTGCCGCGCGAAGTCGAAGAGGCTGCCATGATCGACGGTCTGGGACCCGTCTCCCGCTTCTTCAAGATCACCATCCCGATGTCGGCTTCACCCCGTCATGACGATGACCCTCATCACCATCATCGGCATGTGGAAAGACTTCCTCTGGCCGCTGCTCACGGGGCGCGAGGGGGCCCAGCTGCTCACCGTCGCACCTGGGATCTTCCAGCAGCAGTCTCCCAACCGTGCCCCCTGACTGGACGGGCCTGATGGCGGGGTCCACCCTCCGTCATTCCCGTCCTCATCCTCCTCATCCTCGCGGGACGCAAGCTCGTTGAGTCCCTGAACTCTCCGGAATCAAGTAATGCACCTTCGGGTGCCCAACCGAAAGAACAACCATGAAGACACGAGTCGCCCTTGGCGTTTTCCTCTCCGCAGCGATGGCGCTGCCCCTGGCCGCCTGCAACGCGAACACCGCTGCAACCGGTGGTGGTGAATCCTCCGCAGACAGCGGCGTCACCATCAACTACTGGCTGTGGGATGACCGCCAGGCTCCGCTCTCACCAGCAGTGTGCCGACGACTTCCATGCCGCCAACCCCAACATCACGGTGAAGATCACCCAGACCGCGTGGGGCCAGTACTGGGATACCCTCACCACCCAGCCTCGCCGCCTCGAACGCGCCCGACACCTTCGTCGATCACTCCACCCGCATGCTGCAGTTCATCGACTCGGGCCAGATCATGGACATCACCGAAGCGGCTAACAAGGCTGGAATCGATGACTCGATCTACCAGCCCGGACTGGCTGACCTGTCCAAGTACGAGGGCAAGCGCTACGGCCCGCCCAAGGACTGGGACACAATGGGCCCTGCTCTCACGACACGGAGGTCGCAGCCGAGGCTTACTACACCAAGGAGGACATGGCGGCCCTGACGTGGAACCCCACGGACGGTGGCACCTTCGAGCAGTTCATCGCGAAGACGACCCTGGACGCCAACGGCCACAACGGCCTCGACCCCGAGTTCGATAAGAACAACGTCGTGCGCTACGGCTACCACCCCGAGTGGTCCGACGGAGCAATCGGCCAGAACGGCTGGGGTGAGCTCGCGGCCGCGAACGGCTTCACCCTACGGCGACCGTTCCGTCAACCCCACGAAGTTCAACTTCGGCGACAAGTCCCTCGTGGACACGGTCGCGTGGATCAAGGGCCTGATTGACAAGGGCTACGCGCCCAAGTTCGACAAGACCTCGTCCCTGGGCACCGACGCCGTGATGAACAACGGTAACGCCGCCTCGACGATCGCCGGTTCCTTCACGACCTCCGTCTACCTCGGCCCCGACGCCAAGAAGAAGTTCGCCCACGCGCCGCTTCCCACCGGCCCCGCTGGTCGCCGCCCGCGATGAACGGCCTGCACGACGTCGTGTGGAGCGGAACCAAGCACCCCGAGGAGTCCTTCAAGCGGATCGCTTACATGGCCTCCGAGCAGTGCCAGATGAAGGTCGGCGAGTCCGGTGTCATCTTCCCGGCCGTCACCAAGGCCACCGAAGCGTCCCTCAAGGCTCGCGAGGCTCAGGGCCAGGACAACAGCGCATTCACGACCGTCGTGGACAACAAGGAAACCTTCCCTGTGCCTGTCTTCGCCCACGGTGACGAGGTGAACGCCCTCATCCAGGACGCGATCCAGGCGATCGCCACCGGAGCGGACCCCGCCTCGACCCCTGCAGGAAGCCAACGACAAGGCAAACGCCCTGCTCTGGGTGCATCGCGAGTGGCCCGGCGTGCGAGCGACGCGCGCCGGGCCCGGAGCATTTTCCCTCCCAACCCCTCACCACTGCCCGCATCGGCGAATCGCCGTGTTCCCAGGAGCCTCCCAGTGGATCGACTCACCATCCCTCTGCCCACCGGAGTTGCGTGCGCATCCCCGATGCGACGCCTCGTCGAGAGAGGGAGGGGCACGCTCATCCGCCTCGCGCCTAGCGGTCCTCCACGGCTGCGCGGAAGGCCAGTCCCACCGCAGCGGGCACAACTCCTGGTCGCCCTCCGGATGGAACGACTGCGGGTCCCCGCTGCGCATCCCCACCGACGAGCGTCGGGCGACCGCGGACGATCCGGCGGCCGATGATACGGTCCGCCACCACGGGTCCTGGCTGGGCGCCGTCGTCGACGAGGTGGACGGTAGCGGCGTCCCTCGTCGGAGCCCTCGAGGGTGGCTGACCTCGCGTGCGCGCCGACGAGGATCATCTGGCCGCGTTCGATGAGACTCGCCCCGCCCTCTGGCTCGCGTGGGGAGCGAAGCTCGATCTTCGACGCTCACGTGCGTTTCCTGAGCGATCGTGCTCGCACTCCCGGGCGCGCTCCCCGGGTGTGGTGCTCGTGGTACTCCTACTACGAAAAGGTCTCGTGGGACGTCCTGTCGGGCCAGCTGCCTGGGCTCGCGCAGCTGGGCTTCGACACGCTGCAGATCGACGATGGCTGGCAGAAGGGCGTGGGCGACTGGCGCGCCAACGAGAAGTTCGGCGAGGACCTGGGTGCGCGCCTCGGACATCGCCGCGCTTGGGGTGACCCCGGGCGTGGGTGGCCCCTTTATCGCGCGGCCGGGCACGCCCTTCCTCACCGAGCATCCCGAAGCCTTCGTGCACGCCCCCTCGGGGGAGCTCGCCATCGCCGGCTACAACTGGGGAGGCCCCTACTACGCACTTGACACGACGCACCCGCTCGCTCAGGAATACCTGCGTGACCTTGCGCGATCCCTCGTCGACGCGGGGCATCGGCTACGTGAAGGCCGATTTTTGTTAACGCCGCCGCCATCGACGGCGTGCGCCACGACGCCGATGTGACGGGAGATGACGCCTACGTCATCGGTTCGCGACTGTTGCGAGAGGCTCTGGGGGATGACGTCTACCCGCTCGGTTCGGGCGCACTCATCATCCCCTCGATCGGCATCTACGACGGCATCCGCGTCGGCTGTGACGTGGCGCTGATCTGAAAAACTACGCGACGGAGGACCGCTCCGATGCTGAGGCGCGCAACGCCTTCATGACGTCTGTCGCTCGCCTGTGGCTGCGTCCCCTCATCGACTGCGACCCCTGACGTTGTCTCTTCCGGCACATGAAGAACCTGCTGGGAGATCGGGAAATCTCCTGGCTGCAGGATGTTGCCGCGGTCGCTTACTTCAAGTCCTCCTCCGACCCGCCTCGAGTGGCTGACAGAGCAGGAGCGCCTGAGGTGGCCCAGTGGCTCGCCTCGACGCGAGGCCGTTGAGGTCGTCGGGCGCACGCGTTTCCGCCTCGATGGGCGGGACGTGGACTTCGCCCCGGCCTCGAAGAACCCGAACACTGCTACCCGGTGTCGTAGGTGGGCAGTAGGAGTCTCGATGCGTGGCGCCAGGGCCGGTCGGTCCTGGCGCCTTTCGCTGTGTCGTGGCACCTCATCGACGAGGCCGGGGCCACCATTTACGACAATGTTCTGTTGCGCAAATGAGTGCTGTGGGCGAGCCCTAGCCCAGGCCTCGTTCGTTGAAAACGGCGGGAAAAAGTGCGCTCGGTCGCCGAGCTGAGGGTGACCTAGCTAGGGTTGCTCGCGGAATGAAGTGATGTGCACGCTTCATCCACCTTGCACACTCGCGCGGATGCACCCGCGCACCACATGACGGAGGAATGCCGTGGCATCCACTATGCCTAGCGACATGAGCGCTGACGTTGTCGTCGTCGGCGCAGGCCCGGGCGGGTCCTCCACCGCCTACCACCTGGCCAGAGCAGGCCTCGATGTCATCCTCCTGGAGAAAAGCCCGTTCCCGCGCGACAAAATCTGCGGTGATGGGCTCACCCCGGCCGCCGTCCACGAGCTCATCGCAATGGGCGTGGACACCACCGGCTGGATGCGAAACCGCGGCCTGACCGTCATCGGCGGCGGCCACACCGTCCACATGGATTGGCCCAGATCAGAAGTCCCCTGCCCGGCTACGGCATGACCCGCGCGCGCATGGACCTCGACCACGCGCTCGCGCAGCGCGCCGTCGAAGCCGGCGCCCGTCTCTGCGAGGGCGTCACCGTCGTCGGCGCCATCCAGGACGGCTCCGGACGCGTCGTCGGCGTGACGGCTAAGAGCGGGCGCGGCAAGAACGCCACCACCTTCGAAGTGCGCGCCTCCATCACCGTCGACGCCGGGGGAGTGGCCGCCCGACTGGCCACCAGCCTCGGCCTCGAAAAGAAGATGAACCGCCCCATGGGCGTGGCCGCACGCGCCTACTTCCACAGCCCCCGCGGCGACGAGGAATGGATGGAATCCCACCTCGAACTGTGGAGCGGCACCCCCGGCGCCTCCGACCTGCTGCCCGGCTACGGCTGGATCTTCCCCATGGGCGACGGCATCGTCAACGTCGGCCTGGGCTCCGTCGCCTCGCGCGCCGGCGCCACCAACCTGCCCTACCGTGAGGTCTTCAAGACCTGGACCGCGAACCTGCCCGAAGGATGGGGCTTCACCCCCGAGAACCAGATCGGTCAGCTCCGCTCCGCCGCGCTGCCCATGAGCTTCAACCGCAAGCCTCACTACGTTCAGGGCCTTGTCCTCGTCGGCGACGCCGGCGGCATGGTCTCCCCCTACAACGGCGAAGGCATCGCCCCCGCCATGAAGGCCGGACGCTACGCCGCCTCGTGCATCGCGCAGGCCCTGTCCCGCTCCCACCGCGCCGGCATCGACCGCGCCATGAGCGAATACCCCCACATGCTTCGCGACGAATACGGCGGCTACTACCAGCTGGGCCGCATCTTCGTCGCGCTCATCGAAAACCCGACGATCATGCGCGCCTGCACGAACGTCGGGCTGCCCATTCCGCGCCTTATGACGCTCGTCCACAAACTCCTGTCGGACGGGTACGAGAGGACCGGGGGCGACTTCGACGACCAACTCATCACAATGCTGACCAAGGTGGTGCGCCCCGCATGACCACCATCACCGATAACCGGGAGGAACGATGACGAATCCCTCACGTGCCGCTGCTCATCATGTCGGCAGCTGCCCTCGTACTAGCCTTCGGAGGCCTGGGCGCCTCCGCGATCCTGGGCCCCACCAAGAAGTCCAAGACCAAGGCCGACAACTACGAGTGCGGTATCCAGCCGACCAGCGCTCACCTCACCGAGGGTCGCTTCCCGGTGCGCTACTACCTGGTCGCCATGACGTTCATCATCTTCGACATCGAAGTTGTGTTCATGTACCCGTGGGCCGTCAGCTTCAACCAGCTGGGCCTGTTCGGACTGGTCGTCATGATGAGCTTCCTGGTCACCCTCTGCGTCCCCTACGCCTACGAATGGCGACGCGGCGGCCTGGACTACTGAGATATAAGTAAGGAAAAGACAAGTGGGACTTGAAGAATCCTTGCCCGCGGGTATCGCGCTCACCAGCGTCGAAAAAGTCCTCGGGCTTGCACGCAAGTACAGCCAGTGGCCCGTCACCATGGGTCTGGCGTGCTGCGCCATCGAGATGATGGCCGCCGGCACCCCCCGTTTCGATATGTCGCGCTTCGGCCTCGAGGTCTTCCGTGCCTCGCCGCGTCACGCCGACATGATGATCGTGTCGGGCCGTGTCTCGCACAAGATGGCGCCCATTATCCGCCGCGTCTACGACTCGATGCCCGAACCCAAGTGGGTCATCTCCATGGGTGCGTGCGCGTCCTCGGGCGGTGTGTTCAACAACTACGCCGTCGTCCAGGGCTGCGACCACATCGTCCCCGTCGACGTCTACCTGCCCGGCTGCCCGCCCCGCCCCGAGGCCCTCATCCACGCGGTCCTCGTCCTGCGTGAGCAGATCGGCAAGGAACCCCTCGGTGTCCACCGCCGCGAGATCGCGCGCCGCGCCGAGCAGGCCGCCCTCGAGGCGACCCCCACCCACCAGATGAAGGGACTCCTCGCATGAGCGACCTTTCCATCCCCGAGGACAACGCCTCCGCCGAGGTCGCCCAGGCCTCGTCGCAGCGCGGTTTCGCCCTCCCCGAGCCCATCGCCCACCGCGAGGGGCCTCTTCGGCGCGGGCACCGACTCCTCCACCTCCGGCTTCTCCGGACTGGTCTCCGACTCCTTCCTGCCCGGCGAGGCCTCCCGCCCCTACGGCGGATGGTTCGACCAGGTCGTTGACGTCCTCGAAGAGCTCATCGCCGCCGACGGCCTCGACGTCGCCGACGTTATCGAAAAAGGTGACCGTCGATCGCGGACAGCTCGGCATCTTCATCGCCCGCGAGCACATCGCGCGCGTCGCCAAAGTACCTGCGCGACGACGCTGACCTTCGCTTCGAAATGTGCCTGGGCACCAACGGCGCGCACTACCCCTGGATAAGGGGCCGTGAGCTGCACGCCATCTACCCCTCTACTCGATCACGCACAACCGCATGATCCGCCTCGAGGTCACGTGCCCCGACGAGGATCCCCGCATCCCCTCCATCGTCTCCGTCTACCCCGGAAACGACTGGCAGGAGCGCGAGACCTGGGACCTCATCGGCATCGTCTTCACCGGGCACCCCTCGCTCACGCGCACCGCGATGCCCGACGACTGGGTCGGACACCCCCAGCGCAAGGACTACCCGCTGGGCGGCATCCCCGTCGAATTCAAGGGCGCCGTCAACGCTTCCCCGACGTTCGTAGGAGTGTGAACTGATGACCACCGCCTTCCATGCGCCCGCTGGCGCGACCGACCTGCCCATCGAGGACATCCCCGAGGTCCTCACCCAGGGCGGCGACTGGGACGACGTCCTGCACGAGATCGAGGCCATCACCTCCGAACGCATCGTCGTCAACCTGGGCCCGGTTCACCCCGCGACCCACGGCGTTCTGCGTCTGATCCTCGAGCTCGACGGTGAAAAGGTCCGCGAGACCCGCGTCGACACCGGTTACCTGCACACCGGCATCGAGAAGAACATGGAGTACCGCGCGTGGGCCCAGGGCGTCGCATACTGCACGCGCATGGACTACGTCGCCCCCTTCTTCCAGGAGGCCGCGTACTGCCTCGGCGTCGAGAAGCTCCTCGGCATCGAAGAGGATATCCCCGAGCGCGCGTCCCTCATTCGCATCCTCATGATGGAGCTGTGCCGCATCGCCTCGCACCTGGTCGCCATCGGCTCGACCGGTAACGAGATGGGTGCCACGACGATCATGACGATCGGCTTCCGTGCCCGCGAGGAAATCCTGCGCATCTTCGAGCGCATCACCGGCCTGCGCATGAACCACGAGTACATCCGCCCCGGCGGCGTCGTGCAGGACATCGGCGAGGGCACCTCGGACTACATCCGCGACCGCCTGCGCCGGGCCCGCAAGGACATCGGCGAACTCCAGGACATCCTCGTGGAGAACCCGATCTTCAAGAAGCGTCTGTGCGACGTGGCCGTCATGCCGCTGAGCGGCCTCATGGCCCTTGGCACCACCGGCCCCGGCGTCCGCGCCGCCGGCCTGCCCCTGGACCTGCGCAAGAGCCAGCCCTACTGCGGCTACGAGAACTTCGAATTCGACGTTCCCACCCGCGACAAGTCTGACGTCTACAACCGCACGATGGTGCGTTTTGACGAGTGCTACGAGTCGATGCGCATCATCTGGCAGGTTCTCGCCAAGCTGGACCAGTGCGAGGGCGCGCCCACCATGGTCGCCGACCCCGAAATCGCCTGGCCCGCGCGCCTGGCGGTCGGCACCGACGGCCAGGGCAACTCGGCCGAGCACGTCCGCGAGATCATGGGGGAGTCCATGGAGTCCCTCATCCACCACTTCAAGCTCGTCACGGAGGGCTTCCACGTGCCCGCCGGCCAGGTCTACCAGACCGTCGAGCACGCGAAGGGCATCCTGGGCGTTCACCTCGTCTCCGACGGCGGCACGCGCCCGTTCCGCGCGCACTTCCGCGACCCCTCCTACGCCAACCTGCAAGCGCTGGCCATGATGACCGAAGGCGGCCAGCTGGCCGACGTGGTCGTCGCACTGGCCGCTATCGACCCCGTTCTCGGAGGCGTTGACCGATGAGCTACACACCCGACACCCTGGCACGCCTGCAGGCGGACGCCGCGCAGATCATCGCCCGCTACCCGGACGGTCACTCGCGCTCCGCGCTGCTGCCGATGCTGCACCTGATCCAGTCCGTCGACGGCTACGTCAGCCCGGACGGCATCGACTTCATCTCGGCCACGCTGGACCTGCCCCGCGCAGAGATCAGCGCCGTCGCGACCTTCTACACGCAGTACAAGCGTCACCCCACCGGTGAGTACCTGGTGGGCGTGTGCACGAACGCGCTGTGCGCCGTCATGGGCGGCGATGAGATCTGGGAAAAGGTCTCCGAGAAGGTCGGCGTCGGAAGCGACGAGACCAGCGAAGACGGCAAGATCACGCTCGAGCGCATCGAGTGCAACGCGGCGTGTGACTACGCGCCCGTCGTTATGGTCAACTGGGAATTCTTCGACAACCAGAGCCCCGAGTCGGCGCTGGCGATGATCGATGACATCCAGGCCGGCCGCGACATCCACCCGACGCGTGGCCCCATCGTGGCCCCCCCACGTTCAAGGAGAACGAGCGCGTCCTGGCTTAGCTTCCTGGACGGCCATGAGAACGAAGGCCCCTCCGCGGGCCGCGCCACCCCTGCTGGGCCGCGAGATCGCCGCGGCGAACGGCTGGACCGAGCCGGTTGCCGTCGAGGTCGCCGACGAGGCCACTGACACGAAGGGAGAAGAGGCGAAGTGAGCACCGCATACGTTGCGCCTGGACCGCTGACCCCGATCCTCACCAACGGGTGGGGAGAGGAACGTTCCTGGACGCTGGACTCCTACCGGAGCCGCGGAGGCTACCAGGGCCTCGAAAAGGCCCGCACCATGGAGCCCGCCGACATCGTGCAGGCCGTCAAGGACTCCGGTCTGCGAGGCCGTGGTGGCGCAGGCTTCCCGTCCGGCCTCAGCGGTCCTTCCTGCCCCCGGCCGACGGAGGCCCCCGCTACCTCGTGGTGAACGCCGACGAGTCGGAGCCGGGCACCTGCAAGGACATCCCGCTCATCATGGGCAACCCGCACGTCCTCATTGAGGGCATCGCGATCACGTCGCGCGCCATCGGCTGCGACCACGCGTTCGTCTACCTGCGCGGCGAGGTCACCCACGTGTACCGCCGCCTGCTGGAGGCCGTGCGCGAGGCGACCGAGGCCGGCGTGCTCGGCGACCTGCGCATCACCGCTCACGCGGGCGCCGGTGCGTACATCTGCGGCGAGGAGACGGCTCTGCTGGACTCCCTCGAGGGACGCCGAGGCCACCCGCGCCTCAAGCCCCCGTTCCCCGCGGTCGCCGGTCTGTACGCCCGTCCTACGGTCGTCAACAACGTCGAGACCATCGCTCAGGTGGCGGGTATCTTCCGCAACTCGCCCGAGTGGTTCGCCTCGATGGGCACCGAAAAGTCCAAGGGACACGGCATCTTCTCCGTGTCGGGTCACGTGAACAACCCCGGCCAGTTCGAGGCCCCCTTCGGCATCACGATGCGCGAGCTCATCGAGATGGCGGGCGGCATCCGCGACGGCCACGAGCTGAAGTTCTGGACCCCCGGCGGCTCCTCCACCCCGATCTTCACCGAAGACGAGCTGGACACCCCCCTCGACTACGAGTCCGTGGGTGCGGCCGGTTCGATGCTGGGTACGCGAGCCCTGCAGGTGTTCGACGAGACCGTCTCGGTGGTCCGCGTCATCACCCGCTGGTCCGAGTTCTACCAGCACGAGTCCTGCGGTAAGTGCACGCCCTGTCGCGAAGGCACCTACTGGATGAAGCAAATCATGCTGCGTCTCGAGCGAGGCGAGGGCCGCCCCGGCGACGTCGACCTGCTCGACGAGATCGCACACAACATCGCGGGCCGCAGCTTCTGCCCGCTCGGCGACGCCGCAGCAACCCCGATCATGTCGGGCATCAAGCGCTTCCGCGACGAGTTCGAGGCCGGCCTCACCACGCCCGCCCGCGAGCTTTTCCCCTACGAGGCGTCCGCTAACTACGCGCGAGGAGGTGGCCGATGAGCGACGCACCCAACATGATCGACGTCACCATCGACGACGTTCAGGTTTCTGTCCCCCAGGGCACGCTCGTGATCCGCGCGGCCGAGCAGGCCGGCATCCGGATTCCGCGTTTCTGTGACCACCCGCTGCTGGCCCCGGTGGCCGCATGCCGCCAGTGCCTCGTGGAGGTCGGCATGCCCGACCGCAACACGGGTGAACTGCGCTTCATGCCCAAGCCCCAGCCCTCGTGTGCACAGACCGTCACCCCGGGCATGGTCGTCAAGACGCAGCACACCTCCGAGGTCGTCGACCGCGCCCAGCGCGGAGTCATGGAGTTCCTGCTCATCAACCACCCGCTGGACTGCCCGGTCTGTGACAAGGGCGGCGAGTGCCCCCTGCAGAACCAGGCACTGACGGAGGGCCGCGGCAAGTCCCGCTTCACCGACGCCAAGCGCACGTTCAGCAGCCGCTGCGCCTGACCTCGCAGATCCT